>SWCH01002078.1_pt2 | contig 20966 bp, 21 predicted proteins | sample 4690051 | NCBI WGS metagenome assembly SWCH01 (sample SAMN10267282, study PRJNA491770) | bioreactor metagenome | isolation source: DHS bioreactor inoculated with | place: Japan: off Shimokita Peninsula | reverse complement strand
CAAAAAATTTATGGAGCTGATGTAATATCAAGAATTAACTTTTCAATAAACAATACAGTTTCACAGGTTAACAAAACCATAATTAAACAAATAAATGGCTTAATTATAAACTTATTAAACCAAACCGGAACATCACTTGACTCCCTTAAACAACTAGTTGTCACAGGCAATACAACCATGCTACATTTTTTTGCAAACTTAAATCCTAAAAATATAGCATTTTATCCTTTTACAACAGAAAGTTTATTTGGAACATACATAGAAAATACAATTGGTTTAAACATTACAGAGGATTGTAAAATTTTTATTCCACCATGTGTAAGCGCATATGTTGGTGCAGATTTATTATGTTGTATTCTCTCATGCAATATGATAAATACTGATGAAATTTCTTTTATAGTTGATATAGGAACAAATGGAGAAATGGCCTTATTTAAAAATGATACACTATATTGCTGCTCTACTGCCGCCGGTCCGGCTTTTGAAGGTGCTAATTTAACATTTGGAACTCCTGCTGTAGAAGGAGCTATTTATAAAGTTTACTATGATGAAAAATCTGCCTCTATAGAATATAAAACTATAAATGATTCCTCTGCTATTGGAATATGTGGTTCCGGAATAGTAGATGTTTTAGCAGTTTTTTTAAAATTAAATATTATGGACAATACAGGGAGACTATTAAAGTCAGGACATAATTTTACTAAAAATATAATTATAAATGAAAATAATGAAACATGTTTTCAGTTTGATAATTCTAATATATATATTTCACAAAAAGATATACGGCAAATACAATTAGCTAAAGGGGCTATTGCTGCCGGTATAGAAACATTGTTATCAGAAAATAATATTGAAACAAATAAAATAAACTCATTTTATATTTGCGGTGGCTTTGGTACTTATTTGGATTTGAACTCAGCAGCAAAAATAGGCCTTATCCCTCAAGCCATAATTGACAAAGTTAAAATAGTTGGTAATGGAGCGATTGCAGGAGCTTCTCGTATTTTACTGGATAAATCAAGTATTAATGAATTAGATTTAATTAAAAGCAAATGCAATTATACAGAGCTTTCAGCAAACGAGTTGTTTATGAATAAATATATAGAAATGATGAATTTCAATATATAGATTGTTTCAAATATAGCTTTATTGCACAATAATTTGATCAAGTAAACAAACTAAATTTTTATTTTATTTAAATATTGCAAAATTAAATCACCTTAGTTTTGCAATATACTATTTTTTGCGTAAAAAAGTCTTCAAATTTGTCTTTCCATAATTGGCATGGAAATTGCTTATCAATAAGATGTTAGTTCTTTTAAACAAACTTATGTTATACACTTATTAACTCATCATCAACAGGCAATTCCATTTCATTTTTAATTTAGACGTTCTGCACAAGGATGTTTGAATAGCTAACTACAATTAAATTTAAAAGGAGAGTACAAAATGATTAAAAACAACAAACAACTACAATTAGGTATGCATACTTACACCTTACATCTCAGCGGTTTAGGAGAAAGCTGGGGCTTTGAATCCGCTCATGCATTTGAAAAATCAATTAATTTGATTCAACTAATGGATATGTCTGTTGAGTGGGGTTTGGATGGCCTTCATATTACAAATGTTGATTTGGAAACTTTGGATCCTGACCATCTAGCCGAAGTAAAAGCTGCTGCCAAAGCTCATAATCTATATCTGGAATACAATGTTTCATTCAATGCTCCTAGCGACCCTAGGGTTAACTCTACGGTAAAAAATGCGTTGATTAACGCTAATGCCATGGGTGCAGACCTTGTTAAATACAGTCTGGATATTGAACGTCCCCATCCTTTATATGGTACTTGCTTCCATCCTGATGTTATGAAACAACTGGCAGACAGATATAATGAGTTCAAAGCTAATATTCCCCTAATGGAGGAATTGGGATTACAGATTGCAATTGAAAATCACTGTGATACTTATGCAGATGAAGTTATCTGGCTGATAAAGCAGCTAGATCATCCAAACATTGGAGCATGCCTTGATACAATCAATTCTCTATGCGTTTTAGAAGGTCCTGAAGTATGTGTTGAAAAAATGGCTCCTTATGTAATATGCTGCCATTTCTGCGATAATAAACTGGTAATTGACCCAGATGGAACTCACTCCATTGGTGTTGCCATAGGACAAGGTGACATTGACTGTAAAAAAATCCTTAACACACTAAAAGAAAAAGCTCCACTTAACCGCATCACTTTTGAAGTGGAATATGAAATTGGAGAGGATTCCTTAGAAGTTGCGCGTCAAAAAGAAATTGAAGCATGTAAGCAAAGTATAGATTATTTGCGCAATGTTCTAAAGATAGGTGTGAGAGGTCGCTAATTATCACTATTGAAATGTCTATCTAACAATCCAAGTGTCAAATATAACAACACAGTTATTTTATGAAACTAAAAAACCTCGCTGTGTAAGTAAATAAAACAGCGAGGTTTTTGGAAGTATAAAATAATTTTTATGATCACCGACTTATTCCTATTAATTTATCAACAATCTGAACGGCCTCTACCCCACTTACAGCATAGCCATCTGCTCCGATTTTATTTGCAAATTCTTTAGAAATGGGTCCTCCACCGACAATTATTTTTACTTTGTTTCTAATTCCTTCTATCTCTAATAGCTCAATAACTTTTCTCATATTATTCATAGAAGTAGACATGAGAGTAGACATACCAACAACGCTTACATTGTTCTCTTTTACAGCTTTAATAAAATTTTCAACAGGTACATCTCTCCCTAAATCAATTAACTCATATCCTGCAGACTCAAGCATAATTTTAACCAAATTTTTGCCTATATCATGAGTATCTCCCTGAACTACTCCAATAACTATTTTATGTCCATTTCCAAAGTTTGTTTTAGTATATGGTCGGAGAACATCTAAGCCGTTATACATTGCCGCTGAACAAATTAAAAGTTCAGGTAGAAAATACTCTTCTTCTTCATATAACTGCGCAGCCTTATTCATACCATTTATAAGACCCTTTAATATACCATCTAATGGATCATACCCGCTTTCTGCATATTCTTTTGCAACCTCCGCTATGTCATCATCTTCCATTTCAAGCACGCATCGTGAAAGCTCTGCTAACAATTCTTCTTTACTAGCCATATTATCACTTCTTTCTAATTCATTTTTTCTTGCAGTCCGCAATCATAGATTCTACTTTATTAATATTGACAGGGTAACCGACTTCACGTACGGTATCAAGCATTTCCTTTATATTTTCAAGGGGTGATTCTATGGGTAAGCTGCAACCGGACATAACAATATATCCTTTAGGACTGTCGTAGCCATCCTGAATGCATTCCAAAGTTCTAAGCCGTACGTCAAGACGGTTTCCTGAATACATTATCCCTCCAGGATCTACATTTCCCAATATTTTTGTTTTATCTCCAATTATCTTTTTACATTCAGCAAGACTTGCAACATTATCAATGCTCATACCTGCGATACCCAGCTCAGCAAGATCAGGCCATATTTTATTAGTTTGTCCGCATATATGGATAATTACCCCTTTACCTTTTGATTTTATAAAGTCTACTAATTCTTTGAGATAAGGTAAGGAAAACTCTCTAAAAATCTTTGGACTCACAACGGTGCAAGATGACATGGGCTCTGAAATAGCAGGATTAAGTCCAATTTTTATTCCAGCTTCCACATAGGCTTTAATTGTTTCCATTGAAATCCTGCAAAGTCTGTGTATTATTTCAGGATTTTTTCTCACGGATATAAGTGTTTTTTCCACTCCTAGCAGAAAAAAAGCATTGGTAAAAGGTCCTACTACACCAAATGAGCAGCCTATTTCATTGCCAACTTCATCAATAAGGTACTTCATTGCATCTAATTGAACAGGTAGTCTTCCATCTTTATATGGATTTGCAGGATTAAGTTTTGAAATTTCTTCAATACTTTTAATTGCAGGTTGATCCAAATCCACCGTATTATCATCAGGCTTTACAACCGTAGCTCCCATAGCTTCTGCCCATGGGAAAAGGTCCGTAAAAATACGTATGCTATCATATCCAAATTTACGGTAAGAAGCTATTTGTGCCTTTGCTAATGTTTTAGCATCTGTATTAAATTCTGATACTTTGCAGCCGTATACTCTGGCAACTCCATTAGCAACATTTGGGTTACATGGCAAACGATCCACAACTTCTCCCTTTGCAATGGCAGCCCCTCGCTGTAACGGTGTCATATTGTCTAGCATTATATGCCTCCTAGTTTAATATATTTTAAAAATTAAAACTTACTTGTTTTAATTATTAATTGTCCAGTACAGTATTCTGGATTTAACAAGGTCGAATAAATGCAATATGATTACAAGAACCAAAGACATAAACAAGAATCCTACAGCAACCAAATCAAAACGACCAAAATCAGAATAGTATTGTATAAAATACCCCAATCCTGAAGTTGCACCAAACATCTCTGCCACGGCAAGAAGCATAAAAGCCAGCTTAAGAGCTATAGTACAGCCCGTTAATATAGAAGGGGAAGCAGCAGGAAGAATAACACGGAAAAGTCTTTCAACTTTTGGTATCTGCAGGGTTGCCGCGTTTTCAAGATATCTTTTATCAATTGTCATAACTGCTGTAATAGTTGTCCCCAATATTATCCAAAAGCATCCTAAAAATATAATAAAAATAGATGCTGCTCTAAAAGAAGGAAGTATATTTATTGCATACGGCGTAAGAAGAGTTACAGGAACTGCACTAAAAGCATTAATATATGGAGAAAGATTCTTTCGTACAAAATTTTTGGATCCAATAAATGCACCAATAGATATTCCTGATATAAGTGCCATAAAATAAGCAATAATTAACAAAGACATAGAACTTTTCAGCCCTTCAATCAGTTGAGGAAAATAGCTTGTTAAAAGCGGAGGTACAGTAGATATACTGTAAAAAAGAAAAGGGTCTAAAACACGGAAAATATCCGTGAGTAAAATATATGTTATAATAATTCCAATAAATATAAGAATAATTCCAAGCCTTTTCTTTATATAATTCTGTATTTTCATTTGTTACCAGCTCCTTATCTAAAATACGGTTTTTGTGTATCTGATATAAATCAAAATTATATATCTTCAACAGCAACAGGATGTGTAAATTTTACATATACACATCCTTCAATTCATTATTTAAGTCTATTATATGGAATCATACATCCCATAGTTTAGCCATCTTTTAATAATATTTAGTTATATCCTGTAGAAATATATCTGCATATGTACTAATTATTTAAATTAAACTGTTCCATTTTATCTTTGAAAAACTGACTGTCAGGGTAATCCTCTATAAGAGAATCCAAAGCCTTTTTGTATATTTCTGTATTCATATGATCTTTTAAATCAATATCTCCCATTTGCAAATAACCAAAGCCAGCCATCTTTTCCCACATTTTTTCAATGCTCTTTGTATATGGATCTGTATCATATTTCATATGAGGACTTAGCACAAAGCTATCAGCCGTTTCTTTTTGAAGATCAAGATTTTCAACTACAAGATCAGAAACTTCACCCATATTGTCCTGCATATATTCTTCTGCACGTAAGTACGAACGCAATAATCGGTACAGTGCCTCTTCATTTTCAGCAACATATGTATTTGTAGCAAGCATACGACAGCAGGAATGATTTTCCCATAGCTCATCCGGCCACATTTTGACTTCAAGGCCTAACTCCCTTGCTTGAATCTGATAGCCTGTTGCTGTGGCTCCAAAATCCACTTCTCCTTTTGATATAGCCTGTAATACATCTGTATTTTTCTTGTACTCTATAAACTCAACCGCATCAGGATCATCAGCCTCACCTATAGTAGTTGTCCCTCCGTACGTAAATGAATATCCATTATCATATAATATACCTTTGAGAACTATATCTGGAGTTCCTCCTCTAGTAATACCTATCCTTTTTCCTTTAAAGCTGGATAAATCCTTGTATTCCATATCTGGTTTGCCATATACAGGTGTTTCACCTATTATCATATAGCCACCGAACATATTGAAATCTTGTCCATTTGCTATTTGAGTCAAAGGTCCGCCTGTACCATATGTAGATAAAACATCTACCTGACCGGCTGTAAGCGCAGAAGCAGCATCAGAAAGGTTGCTTAGCCAAACCATCTCAACATCAATATTTTCTTCGTCATTAAACCCGTGTTTTTCTGCAATAAATTGAAATACTTGTCCCGAAGTGGGTTGTGCAGCTACGCGCACTTTTAAAACATCATCAGTATCTTCTTTTTTCCCTTCATTTTCTGAAACGTTTTTAGAACTATCTGCATTTGCATCCGTCGGAGTACTATTTCCGCAGGCAGTAACCAATAATGTCAATGAAAAAACAATAATAGCTGTACGTATTGCTTTAGTAAAACTCATAAAAATCCTCCTGAAGTATAATTTGTCTCTTAATGCCATTTTTTAGTATGTAAGATATATATTTCTCTAAGCATAACTGTAGAACTTAAAATAGAAGTATTCACTTTTAATACACTTTGAATTTATTTCATTCCTGTAAAGTTAAAACAACTTTATTTCCATTATGCTATGGAAATATCTTTATCAGACTTTTCATTAGCAGTTCTTACTTTAGCATCTTCATGTATAAGTTTTATAAGATGATTTCTTAAATCTATAATTTCAGGCTCACTGTGCATATTATTCCTTGTAGGCTTAACTTTCCCATTGAAAGAATGAGAGTACATTATATTTGCAGGCGATTGACTTAAAACTGCTATATTGGTAGCTAAAAGGAGCGCTTCATCAACCTCATGTGTGACAAAAAATATAGTTTTTCTTTTTTCTTTCTCTTGCTGCCATAGGCGAAGAACTAAATCCTGAAGCTTAGATTTTGTAACCGCATCTAAAGATCCAAATGGCTCATCCATAAGAAGTATGGGAGGGTCAATAGCAAATGCTCTTGCTATGCCGCAGCGCTGTTTTTGTCCACCTGAAAGCTCTCCCGGCAGCTTATAAAACAAAGATTCATCCATATCGACATTTTTCATCCAATGTATGGCTCTTTCCTTTCGTTCAGCTTTATTCATTTTTGGAAAGCGATGTTTAATAGCAATCGTTATATTTTCTCCGGCAGTCATCCATGGGAAAAGACCATAATCCTGAAAAACAACACCTCTTTCAAGGCTTGCTCCATTTATGTGCTTCTCGTTGACAAGTATCTGTCCACAGGTAGGTTTTTCGAGACCCGCCAACAGTCTTAATAATGTACTTTTTCCACAACCGGATTGTCCCAACAGGCAAACAAAATCTCCGGACATAACTTCCATATTTATTTTGTCCAACACTCTATCTTTGCCTTTTTTATATGTAAAACCCAGTTGATTAATTGAAACGTTGAGCATCTATCATTATCCTTTCTTTTTATTAAGTGTCTATAATTGCCGACTAAAAATGCATTAAATACAATTACAAATATTAATTATATTTGTATAATTTTGCAATTATTTGTAACTTTGAAACAAGTTAATGATAGCATGCATTAATTTTGATTGCAAATGAATATATTGAATACAAATTTAAAATTTTATAAAATTATTTCATACAAGCTTCGTGTATGTTTATGTAATGTTATTCATAAATTATCACGCTCTTTTTTATTTATAAAAAAAGTTTTATAAAAATCATTTACACATATAATCCTTAAACCCATTACTTAAACTGACTTCCATTCATTTATCCATTTAATTTCAATTTTTTTTATTATAAAAAATTTATTTAAAATATGTCCGTTTCTGTACTCTTTATTCCAAAAATATATCAAAACAATTGCAGCAAAAACATCCTAAAAAGTTCAAATTTGGAAATAAGTATGCAGTTATTTATAGATAAGAATATGAACCTTCAAATAAAAAAATCATGTATAAACCGAATTTTTATCCTGATTTTATACATGATTTTCAAATGTTGTCAAACCATTCTCAACCATATGCTTGGCAATATCAATTAATTCTCTATATAACGAGTACTGTTATAAATCTCCTCATGGTTCGAAAAAAATACCTGTAATTGCCTATTTTATATCTGCTTATATCCCTATGTCTCACATAAACAAATTAGAAATTGAGTATTTTTAAGTACTTAATAACTATTTTTTCTTATCTCTCTCACTTTGTTATCATATTCTTTTAACCCAAGCCCATAATTATAACCTATATCAATTTTAATCCCTAAATCATTTTCATTATCCAATTCATCTAATATACGTTTTTTATCTATTGAATTTAAAACAGGATTAACCGTTTTTACAATTCCATCAACTAACGAATCAAACATTCCTATAGGAACAGCCACACCTAATTCACCTTTGTCAAATCTTCCATTAGCTCTTGCCCCTTTACACATTAATGAAATATTTATATCATTATTTGAATATGGTTTTGAAACCAAATCAGCACACATAGCTTGATTACCGAAAAAACTCAAATTTTTTGGATTGCCAAATTTATATGCATATCCTTGCATTATCCTCATTATAGTTTCTGCGTAATCAGCTATTATAACAATATCAGCATCATCCATCATCTTCAGCGGTCCAATTACAATACCATATATTTCATGGTTAATATATTTCATACTTTTGACTATATCTTTTGCAACTGAATTAGTTTCGCATAATCCACAGTATTGATAGCTTCTACCTTCTAATATTGTATTATCAGGTTTAGATAAACCTAATGCATATCTTGAATAATCACATGTTAAATTATTTTCAACAGCTTTATAAATTTTACCGTCCATAGCTTCTCTTGCATGATAACATAATGGTCCGTTTTTTAGAGGAACACGAAGACTTAAATTATCAAAGTCTTCTTTAAAATCAATAAATTTTATACCTATTATATCTCTTTGTAAGTTCAATGCTATGGTTGCCTTTTTTACATTTTCATTTTTCATTTTTCATCGCCTACTCTGCTATCCATACATTCCAAAAGAAAGGTTGTCCATAACCTGCATATCCTTTTAGTTTATCTTGTATGCCATAAAGTCTTTTATCATTAAATACTTTTATGTAAGGAACACTTTCCCAATATTCATCGTAAAACTCTTTAACAATTTCATACCTTTTATTATAATCCATTTCAGAAACCATTCTATCAAATATTTCATCCATTCTTCTTGAATCATCATCATCCCAATTAGTTATCCAGCCATCTGTACCTGTCCAAGGTTCAAAAACCTGTGGGTCCGGATTCATATCACTCCATCGGGAAATGATAATATTCCATGCACCATTCTGCATGTAATCAAAATAAGTAGACCTATCATACAACTGTACTTCAACATTTAGCCCTATTTCTTTCAATTGATTTTGTAATACTAATGCACCACTGCTAGCAAATAAATCAGCTTTCACTCCCAAAATAGTAATAAGCTCACCATTATAATTTGAATCTTCAACATATTTTTTTGCCTTTTCTAAATCTTGGCAGTTATATATACCTTCTCCAGCAGTTTCATCATACCATATAGTTCCTTCTTTAAACCAAGAACCATCATCAACACTCCAAAATTTGTTGTCTCCTACTTGTGCTGTAGCCATATCAGTAGGGTTAATTGCATAAGCAACAGCCTTTCTTAAATTTACATCATCAAAAGGAGTTTTTCCACAGTTAAATGCAACTACGCCAATAGTACCAAAGTTACATATTGTAGGTGAAATATTAGGAAAATTTTCTATTTCACTGTATCTATCAGTTGATACTTCATCTACAAAAGCAAATTGACCACTCTGCAAACCTGCAACACGTACACTTTCTTCCGGTACAAACTCAATTGTCACTTGATCCAAATATGCAACTCTTTTGCCTGATAGGCCTGAAGCCTCATATTCAACAGGACAATAATTTTCGTTTTTCTTTAAAACTACTTTTTGTCCCATAACTATTTCTTCAAAGTAAAATGGACCAGTACCTATATGTTCAGTAATTATTGATTCTCCAAATTTATCTACAATTTCTTTTTTCTTTACTAGCATTTTTTGACGAGACACAGGAGAAGCTAAAATGTTGATAAAAGGAGCATAAGCCTTGTTAAATTTAACCATTATTTCGTAATCATTTATTATGTCAATACTGTCTAATGAATCTGCAATTGAAACACCTGCCGGATTAACTTTAAACCATCTTTCCATTGATGCTTTAACATCTTCTGCTTTCATTTCATCTCCATCTTGAAATTTGACACCTTCTCTCAAAACTATATCGTAAGTTTTATTATCATCAATTACTGTATATGACTTTGCTAATTGTGGTACTGCTTCATTATTAGTGCTAAATTCAAATAGCCCTTCATAAACATGATTTGTTACAGCTGTAACAACCCAATCTGATGATGAATGGTCAGGATCAAAATTGTCTGGTGCGGATTGAAATGCAACTGTTATTTCTCCTCCAAATACAGGTTCACTAACCACATCTGAATCTGTATTAATATCATTATTTGAAACACTTGAGCTGCAACCTGTAAATAATGTCATAAACAGCGATAAAATTATTACTAAAATTGTTGATTTTCTAAATATACTGTTTTTCATTTTTCCTCCATGTTTTATAATTAATTTTAGAATATTATATATTAACTGTATAAATTTTAAACTCCCTTCTTATATAATTTTACTATTTTTTCTGCATGCCACATAATGCGTATCACTTATTTTTTCAAATTCTGGTTTTGAACCAATACATTTTTCATCCGCAAAAGTGCATCTGTTTGAAAATTTACAACAGTTATTATCGTTTTTTAATTGTTCATTACTACAATAATCATATTTATCATCCAAACTTTTTTTTGACTCAATTTTTAAAATAGAATTCAGCAAAAGTTTTGTATAAGGATGTAAAGGATATTTAAATATTTCATCTGTTTTACCTAATTCAACAATTTCTCCAAGATACATAATTGCAATTCTATCGCTCATATACCTAACAACCGATAAATTATGAGAAATAAAAATATAAGTGAAGCCATATTTTTTTTGTATATCTTTAAGTAAATTAAGCATTTGAGCTTGAACAAGCAAGTCTAGTGCTGAAACAGGCTCATCACATATTATTAAATCAGGTTTTGTAGCTATTGCTCTTGCAATACCTATTCGTTGTCTTTGTCCTCCTGAAAATTCGTGAGGGTATTTTTTTAAATCCTCAACATCTAACCCTACACTTTTAATTAATTTTTCACATTCTAATTGAATTTTTTCTTTATTCAATGACTTATTTGTTTTTATAGGTTCAGAAAGTAACTTATTAACATTCATCCTTGGATTTAATGATCCATATGGATCTTGAAATATTATTTGCATAGAGGGCCTTATTTCTCTAAGTTGTTTTTTTGATAAATCTCTTATATTTTTGCCTTTAAACAATATTTCGCCTTTATCAGCTTCGATTAGTCTTAAAATCATTCTTCCCGTAGTGGTTTTTCCGCAACCTGATTCACCCACTATTGAAAAAGTTTCACCTTTTTTTAAATTAAAGTTTAAATTATTGACAGCCTGTACAGAATGCCCTTTTGAAAAAAATTTTTTATTTAAATTTTTCACTTCCAACAAATATTCATTTTCCATATAATATTATTACTCCATATTTTAAATTAAACACAGTTATACCAACATTTCACACTGCCACACCTCTGTGATTTACCAATTAAGGGCGGCCTTTTTTCTACACATATTGGTTTACGTTTTTCACATCTAGGTGCAAACTTACAGCCCTCAATAAATTCTTCCGGTCTTGGGACAGTCCCTTCTACGACTGACAAAGTATCATAGGAATTAGTTAACTCCATAGCAGAAGCAAGCAGCTTTTTGGTATATGGATGCTGTGGATTATTAATTATGTTCTCTATTGTATCTTCTTCTACAATTTCACCTGAATACATTACAATTACATGTTCAGACATTTGAGAAATTACACCTAAGTCATGTGATATAAGTAATAAAGACATATTTCTTTCACTAATTAACTTTTTTATAATTTTTAATATTTGAACTTGAATCGTTACATCTAAAGCAGTAGTAGGCTCATCAGCAATTAATAGCGAAGGATTGCAAGAAATAGCTATTGCAATTAAAACACGTTGACGCATACCTCCGGATGATTATTTTAAATGTAATCTCAAAGGTTCTTCTAACTGCCTTCCTATTGTAAATAATGGATTTAGTGCTGCCATAGGTTCCTGAAATACCATCCCAATATCTTTTCCGCATATTGCTCTAAGCTCTTCTTCTGTCATATTTGTAAGGTTTTTATCTTTAAAAATAATTTTGCCATTTGTGATTTTAAGTTTTTTTCTTAATAATCCCAAAATACTTAATGCCGTTATGCTTTTTCCACACCCCGATTCACCCACTATCCCTAGGGTTTGTCCAGGTTTTAAACTAAACGATATATTTTTCACAATTGTTACATTGCCAAAGCTTTCTTTTGCCTGTATTTCCAATTCATTTAGCGTAAGTAAATCTCTCATTTTTACCCTCTTTTTAATTTTTATTACCTGCTTTGTGGATCAAAGAAATCTCTTAATCCATCCCCAAGCATATTTAAAGCTAATACTATCCATGAAATAGTCAACCCTGGAAATGTCATTATCCACGGAGCAACTGTAAAATAATTTCTCCCATCGTTTACCATGCCGCCCAGGCTAGGCATTGGGACTTGAATTCCAACACCTAGAAAACTCAATATTGATTCATTGAGTATTGCCATTGCAAATGTAAATGTTGTCTGTACTATTATTGGAGAAACAATATTTGGCAATATGCAGTTAGTAATAATATAAAAATCACTTTTCCCTATAACTATAGTAGATTCAACATATTCGGTTTCTTTAATTGTGAGCACCGAATTTCGAGTTATTCTGGCTATAATAGGAAAATATGAAATGGATAATGCTATAATTATATTTGTAATACCTGAACCTAATATACCCGCCAAAGCAATTGCTAATATAATTGATGGGAAAGCCATAATTCCATCTACTATTCTCATCAAAAATCCTTCAGTAACAGTATAATATGCAGATACAATACCTACAACCAGTCCAATAATCAGGCTTATCAAAGTAACAACAAAACCTATGAATAGAGATATGCTTATACCATAAACTGTTCTTGTAAACACATCACGACCTAAGTCATCTGTTCCCATCAAATGATCTTTAGAAGGACTTTGAAGCCTGTTAGTTGGTTCAACCGAACTTATATCATAGTCTGTAAAAACAGGTGCAAATATTGCTAATAAAATCGGAATTGTTATAAGTATTATTCCAAGTTTAATATATGTATTTAAAAGCTTAAATTGTTTACCTATCATTTATTCAAACCTAGCCTTTGGATTAATTAATGCACTCACTATATCTACAAACATATTCACAATAACAAATATCATTGCTATAAATAATAATGATCCTTGTATCAGCGGGTAGTCCCGGTTTAGTACGGCTGTGATTGCAAGATTTCCAGTACCTGGAATATTGAATAATTGTTCGATTACAGCAGCTCCGCCTAACAAACTTGCAAAGCTAAATCCTACTACCACCACAATAGGAGATACTGCATTTATAAAAGCATGAATATTTATTACATTTTTTTCTTTTACTCCTTTAGCACGAGCTGTTCTTAAGTAATCTTGCTGCATAACATCCAGCATTGTCGTTCTAGTCATACGAGCAATTTGACCGCTATGCATTATTCCTAACACCAATCCTGGAAGCATTAACTCATAAACTGAATTAAGTAAACCTACCGAACTTATACTATGATACCCTGAAACAGGAAATAGGTTTACTTTTACACAAAACAACTGTATAAATATTATCGCAATCCAAAATGCAGGTAATGAAATAGATATTAATGATAAAACAGAAAATAATTTATCAAACAATTCTCCATATGATTTTGCTGCTGATACTCCTATAGGTACTCCCAGTGCAACACTTATTATTATTGCTATTATAGCCAACATAAAAGTAGGCTCTATACGTTTCAAAATTATATCAATTATTGGTTCTTTCCAAAATATAGAATCTCCTAAATCCAAATGTACAACCCCGGTTATCCATATTAAAAATTGCTCAATCAAAGGCTTGTCTAAATTTAACTCTTGCCTCATAAGAATAATTTGTTCTTGAGTTGCTTTATCTCCAAGCATTGTTTTAACAGGATCACCAGGCATTAAATGTGTAATAAAAAAAGAAAAAAACACTACTAATATTATTACTGGGATTGATTTTTTAATTCTTCTAATTATAAATTTAAACATTTTTTGCCTATGTATGACATAAAAAATTAATATATCATACGTCCCTTCTATTTTTCATCTTTTGTTTTATACAATCGCTATATCTCTACAAATTTCAATATAAACTCCATTAATTTTCAAATATATTTTTACCTAATTATTAAAAAATTTGTAAATTTTTCATAAATATGATTTTATCATATAATATTTATTTGTTCAAATAACTTGTTTTTATATATCAATTTATAAATATAAAAAATAATGATAATATAATTTTATCATTACCCCAATAATATTTTGTTTAAAATAGGCTATCAAATTATTATGACCCCCTCTTGTACAAGAGGGGGTCATAATAATTATTCATTTCTCAGTGTAAGACATATTGTGCTTCTACACCAAATATTTTACTCCACTGTTACCGATTTTGCTAAATTTCTTGGCTTATCTATGTCGCAGTTTTTTAACAAAGCAGCATAGTATGATAAATACTGTGTTGGGATTATTGTTGCTAATGGTGCTAAAAGTTCATTTATATCATCAATTACAATTTCATCTGTTTCCTGACTCAAGCTTCTCATAGAAATTACCATTGTAGCAGCACCTCTTGCTTTTACTTCCTTAATATTACTTCTTGTATTTAGGTTTATGCATTCTTGTGTAATCACTGCTATAACTGGTGTATCTTGTTCTATTAAAGCTATTGTTCCATGTTTTAGTTCGCCAGCAGCAAAACCTTCTGTTTGGATATATGAAATTTCTTTTAATTTTAGTGATGCTTCTAAACAAACAAAGTAATCCATACTTCTTCCAATGTAAAAGCAATTTCTGCTATTTACCAAATATTTTTCTGCTAATTCTTTATAATTTTCTTTATCATCACAAAGAGTTTCCATAGTATATGCAATTTTGCTTAACTCTTTAAAAATATTTATATTAATTTTATTATTAACAAGTGATGAAAGTATTGAAAGAACTGCTATTTGAGCAGTATATGCCTTTGTTGAAGCAACGGCAATTTCCGGTCCAGCATACAACAATAAAGTATTATCCGATTCCCTTGATAGAGTTGAACCTTTTACGTTTGTTAAAGTCAATGTTTTATAACCCATTTCTTTAACTTTCACTAATACTGCTCTGCAATCTGCAGTTTCTCCACTTTGAGATATAAACATAAACAGAGGATTTTTAGTCAGCAGCGGCATATTGTATATAAATTCGCTTGCTATTACAACTTCTGTTGGTTTATCTGCTATTTTTTCAAAAAACTGCTTTCCAATTAATCCTGCATGATAACTAGTTCCACATGCTATTATATATAATTTATCACAATTTCTTACATTATCAATTATTTCAGAATCCATACACATTTGACCGTTTTCATCAGAATACTGTGACATTATCTTTCTTATTACAAATGGTTGTTCTTCAATTTCTTTCATCATATAATGAGGATAAGTTCCCTTTTCAGTATCTGAAGCATCTATATCAGCCATATAGGGTTCCCTATTAACTTGATTTCCATATATACTATATATTTCTATACTATCTTTAGTAATTTTTAAAAACTCTTTATCTTCAATTTCATAGAAGCTGTTTGTATGATTTATCATAGCCATAGCATCGCTTCCTACCATATTGAATCCTGAACCTCTTCCAGCTAAAAGAGGAGTTTTATTTTTTGCAGCATATAGTGTCCCCATATCTTCTCTATCAAGTATTGCGAGTGCATATGAGCCTTCAAGTTCACTCATTGTATGCCTTATTGCAAGTTCCACTGACTCACCATCATTAACAAACTTCTCTATTAATTGTACTATAACTTCTGTATCTGTATCACTTGTAAAATTAGTTCCATTGAGATGTTTTTTTCTTAATTCATTTTCATTTTCTATTATGCCATTGTGAACAAGTGTAAATCTCATTGAACTGCTTTGATGAGGATGTGAATTAATTTTATTTGGTTCACCATGTGTTGCCCATCTTGTATGACCTATACCTATTGTTCCTGTTACATCTTTATTCAGGCACTCTCTAAGTTTTGCAATACGGCCTTTTTCTTTACATACATAAACTTCATTATTATTAACTATCGCTATTCCTGCTGAGTCATATCCTCTGTATTCTAATTTTTCAAGACCTCCAAGGATAATTTCCTTTACGTCATCAAATCCTATATAACCTACTATTCCACACATATTTAAGTTCTCCATTCTAAATTTTTATTTTTTCAAAACAAACTAAACTTGAAAATATAAATTTTTTCAAGCATTAAAAATTAATAACTAATTTTAATTATATTATTGGGAAACTTAAACTAGACAGAAATGTTATTTCATTAAATAGATATGAAAGCTTATAAGTTTTATTTTATTATAGCAGTCTCCTGCTATTTTTGTAAAAACTTTATCGATGAAGCTTCACCGCAGAGCATCCGCCGAATATTCGATAACTCTGTCCTCGTCAACTTATATTATATAAGTTCTGGCGCTATAATATTATTGTCTGTATAAGTTCCTTTTTTACTACCTCCTTTTTTGTTCAATATTAATTTATGAAATTAATAAAAATTAGTTACACTATTTATTAATTTTAACACAAATTAAATAATAAGTACATTAATTTTTTTAAATTAAATCAATTTTTTATATTGCTATCCATATCCTATTGTTGATAAATTTGCCATGTATTATTTCAGAATGAAAACACATAATAAGCTTATAGAAAGTCAGTAAAGATTTTCTAGTTGAAAATTTAATCCGTGTATATAATATATTAGCAAAGTTAAATATAAGTAGCCAGCTTTATATAAAACTTTCTAAATTATTGGCTAAGTACATTAAAAATAAATTCAGAATAATTTGCCAATAAATCTATAACTTACATGATTAAATAATTTTCAAAAGACAATAATAATAACATCTTAGAGAAAGAAAGGAGTGAATATTAATGGCAAACTCAAATAACAGCGGCAGCAACAATATAGTAGTTCCTGAGGCAAAACAAGCATTGAACCAAATGAAAGCGGAAATAGCTAATGAACTTGGTTTATCAAATTATGAACAAGTGGATAAAGGTAACTTAACAGCAAGACAAAATGGTTACGTAGGCGGATACATGACTAAGAGATTAGTTGAAATGGCTCAAAGACAAATGAGCGGTAGTTCTGGAATGAACGGAAGTATGAAATAAATTAACAAAAAATAAAATTAAATAAACATAAAAAAAATCCGGATTATATAATCCGGATTTTTTATCTTATTTTTTTGCTACTCTGCCTTCTTTTTTTAATTCTTCAATTAGTAAAGGGACTACTTTGAAGACATCTCCAACTATACCTGCATCCGCAACTTCAAAAATAGGCGCAAATTCATCTTTATTTATTGCTATAATATAATCAGATTCTTCCATTCCTGCTAAATGCTGAATAGCTCCTGAAATACCGCATGCAATATATAAATTTGGTCTAACAGTTTTTCCTGTTTGTCCAACCTGTCTGTCCTTAGGAACCCAACCTGAATCAACTGCTGCTCTTGAAGCAGAAATTGTTCCGCCAAGTAAATCTGCCAGTTCTTCAAGCATTGGATAGTTTTCAGGTCCTCTCATTCCTCTTCCGCCTGAAACAAGAACATTTGCATCTTCTATATTCATCTTTTCTTGGATTATTTTTATTGTATCTAATATTTCAACATTTTTGCAACCTGATGGCATATTTATTTTATATTCTTCAATATTAACTTTATTGTCTTCTGAATATTTAGCTTCTTTCATAACACCAGGTCTAACTGTAGCCATTTGAGGTCTGAAATTAGGGCATGCTATAGTTGCCATTATATTTCCGCCAAATGCCGGACGAGTCATCATAAGATTTAATTTTTCTTTGTCAGTATCATCTTGTGCTATATCTAAACCAGTACAGTCTGCTGTTAATCCTGTATGAATTCTGGCTGAAACTCTAGGAGCTAAATCTCTTCCTATTGCAGAAGCTCCAAAAAGTACTATTTCCGGTTTTTTATCCACAAATACAGTGTGTAATGCATGAACATATGGTTCTGTCATATATACGTCAAGTGCATCATCATCAACATATATTACTTTATCTGCACCTGCATAATTTAATTTTTTTGCTTCATCAAGCATATCTTTTCCAAGCAACACTGCTGTTACTGTAGTTTGTAAATCCTTTGCAAGCTCTTTTCCCTTACCAATTAGTTCAAGGGCTACTTTTTGTACTTTACGGTCTCTTTGTTCTGCAAAAACAAAAATACCTTTGTATTCTGATAAATTCATCACTGCTTCCTCCCTTTAACTATAATATGAATTTTTCTTTCATTTTATTTACTATAATTTCAGCTGATTCTTGAGGATCTACATTATAAACTTTCCCTGCTTGTTTAGCGCCTTTTGTAAATGACTTTTTAACTTTAGTAGGAGAACCTTTCAAACCAATATTGCTCATATCTACGTCCAAATCCTTCAAAGTCCAGATTTTAACTTCTTTTTCTCTGTATGCATCAAATATTAATCCCGGTTTCATATATCTAGGTTTATTTAATTCCGCAAGAGCTGTTATTAATATAGGTAATTTAGCTTTAAGCAAATCATATCTATCTTCATATTGTCTTTTTACAACAATTGTATCGCCATCAACCTTAATATCTTCAGCATAGCTAATATTTGGTAACTTCAAATGTTCAGCTATCTGAGGACCAACTTGTGCTGTATCACCGTCTATTGCCTGTCTTCCTGTTATTATTAAATCATATTCAAGGTTATTTAATGCAGCTGCCAGTGTTGAAGAAGTTGCCCATGTATCAGCTCCACCAAATGCTCTATCTGTAACAAGTATTGCTTCATCCGCTCCCATAGCTAAAGCTTCACGAAGTGCTAAATCTGCCTGAGGCGGTCCCATTGATACTACAGTTACATGTGCACCTTTTTCGTCTTTTAATCTTAAAGCTGCCTCTAATCCTGCTTTATCATCTGGATTTATAATACTTGGAACACCATCTCTAATTAATGTACCTGTTTTCGGATCAAGCTTAACCTCTGTTGTATCAGGTACTTGTTTTATACATACTACTATATTCAACGTTATTCCCTCCTATTTCAACATATTTGCACTGATTACCATTCTTTGAACTTCTGAAGTTCCTTCGTAGATTTCAGTTATTTTTGCGTCTCTCATCATTCGTTCAACAGGATAATCTCTAGTATATCCATATCCGCCATGTAACTGAACAGCCTTAGTAGTAACTTCCATTGCTGTTTCAGCTGCAAACAATTTAGCCATAGCTGCTTCTACGCTGTATGGGAGTTTGTTGTCCTTACTGCATGCCGCTCTATAAACCAATAATCTTGCTGCATCAACTTTCGCTTGCATATCAGCTAATTGAAATTGAGTGTTTTGGAATTTAGATATCGCTCTGCCAAATTGTTTTCTTTCTTTCGTGTACTTAACAGTTTCATCTATAGCACCTTGAGCTATACCTAATGCCTGAGCTGCAATACCAATTCTTCCGCCATCAAGAGTTTTCATAGCAATTTTAAAGCCTTCTCCTTCTTTTCCAAGGAGGTTTTCTTTCGGAACTACACAATCCTGAAATATAAGTTCACTAGTTGCAGAACCTCTAATACCCATTTTTAACTCTTTTTTACCTACTGTAAAACCAGGGAATTTTCTATCAACTATAAATGCCGATATCCCTCTTGTTCCTTTAGATTTATCTGTCATTGCCATTACAATAAATACATCTGCATATTCAGCATTTGTAATAAAGATTTTATTTCCATTAATTATATAATTGTCACCATCTAATACTGCTTTGGTTTGTTGTCCGGCTGCATCTGTTCCTGCTCCTGCTTCTGTCAATCCAAATGCTCCTATTGCTTCTCCTGATGCAACTCTTGTTAAATATTTTTCTTTTTGTTCTTGAGTACCAAATTCATTTATAGGAGAACCACACAATGATGTATGTGCGGATAATATAACACCTGTAGTACCGCAAACTTTAGACATCTCTTCAACAGCCATAATATATGTTAGTATATCACAACCTTGTCCCTTAAATTCCTTTGAAAAAGGAATTCCTAAAAACCCAAATTGCTTAAACTTCTCTACTGTTTCAGTAGGAAATCTTTCCTCTTCATCAACTTCCTGAGCTAATGGTTTTACTTCTTCAATAGCAAATGTCCTGAACAACTTTCTTGCCATTTCATGTTCTTTACTTAATTGAAAATTCATCATTATCACTCCTATTATTTTTTGACATATTTCATTCCGTCACTATAGAAATCCTTTCTATTTTTGCCGTTTGTTAAATATTAAACAATTTAAATCCCAAAAAATCATTTCTTAACCCACTACATTATATAACACTTGTCTATAAAATATCAAGCATAATTTATATTTTTTTATTTTTTACATTTTTTTACTTTCCTTTGAAATTTGAACTTCTTTTTTCTAAGAAAGCTGTCATTCCTTCTTTTTGATCTTCAGAAGCAAAGCATAACCCAAACAAATTTGATTCATATGATATACCTGTTTCCATATCTGTTTCTATACCCTTGTTTATTGATTCTTTGCAATATTTTACAGCTATTCTTGCATTTGAACTGATTTTTTTAGCCATAGCATAAACTTCGTTCATAAGCTCATCAGGCTC
>SWCH01001322.1_pt1 | contig 21070 bp, 18 predicted proteins | sample 4690051 | NCBI WGS metagenome assembly SWCH01 (sample SAMN10267282, study PRJNA491770) | bioreactor metagenome | isolation source: DHS bioreactor inoculated with | place: Japan: off Shimokita Peninsula | reverse complement strand
TGTACAGGGTAGATTGTTCACGCGTTACTCACCCGTCCGCCACTAAGCACCGAAGTGCTTCGTTCGACTTGCATGTGTTAGGCACGCCGCCAGCGTTCGTCCTGAGCCAGGATCAAACTCTCGTTTAATATTTTCCTGACCAAGCTTACGCTTAGCTTTTGACTTGCGTCATTTATTTCTTTTGTTCAAATTTACTTTAGAACTTTTTTGGTTTGCTTATGCTGTTTTATTGTCTATGTGCTGTTTGTTATTAATTTGTTGCTGTTCTTTTTTTGCGACAGCTTTGATAGTTTATCAAACTTGTCGGTATTTGTCAAGAACTTTTTTTATTTATTTTTTTCTTTTGTTTTTGTCAACCTTCGAGATTAACTTTGTCAGTTTAACACTTTTATCTCTTATTGTCAACATTTTTTTTAATCTAAAATGATTTTTTTCTTTCTTTTTTTTACTCCATCGCTGAAGTGCTTTTGTATTATAGCTCACTTATTTATCTTTGTCAATGCCTTTTTTAGTATTCTTTTAATTTTTATTTTTAAGCAGTTCCCACATTTCATCTGTTCCATATTCTAGCGCCCATACCGCATACCCAGAAAGGTTGTATTTCTTTATGATATCTAATCTATTTGCTAATGAAGTTTCATCTTCATTCCATATAGTATACTTTATATCATCAATTACAATTTCACCAAAATTTTGACCAGTAGAATCATCGTAAATAAGATCTATACCTAACTCTTTAATAGCTTTATTAGCAGAACCAATTCTCAAAGCAGTTGATTTGATTTTTTGTTGAGAGTCCTCTTCCCATAACCTTGTATAAAATGGGACACTTAGAACTATTTTTTCACTTGGAGCATATTCTAATAAATTTTTTATTCCATATTCAACCCAAGGCAATGAGGATACAGAACCTGCAACTCCGCTTACATTCTCATCATATGCCATTAACATAATATAATCTGAATATTTTCCAATAACTTTTCTATCATAACATAAGGACCAATTTTCAGCATTTGACATTATAGTTATGTCAATTGTAAATAATATTCCCTTTTCTCTAGCCTTGCAGTACAATTCTTTTACGAATGCTGAAAACACATCTTTGTCTTTTAAATAAATATTTTCAAAATCTAAATTGATAGCATCAAACCCCTTATTTAAGGTAATATCTATTATTTTATCAGTTATTTCACTACGCTTTATTCCATTGTTCAATAATTCACCAGTTAAATCAGGATCAAATTTATTATTAAATACTGCCCATATATCTTTGTTAGAATTTTGTACAAATTTAATATAATCATCATTTGATAAATCTTTAAACTTTTCCTTTGTATCTTCAAGCTCAAACCATGTAGGTCCAATAACATCAATGGCATAAGGTATGTCAAATGGCTCGAATTCTTCAATTTTTTTATAAATCAAATCCCAAGCCATTCTGATTTTCTTCCCTTTATTTGAAGATTCATATGTATTGTACATCGTTTTTGAAATTGGCTTTATATCAGATAATTTAGCATAACCAATTACATTTTCGTCAGTTCTTACTAATATCCAACCGTTGTATTCGCTATTATAAACATAAATATTATCTTTTATATCTAATTTTTTCAAAGTGACAGCTCGACTTGTAGGACTTGACTTTAATCTGGATTTTTTAACTACTTCATATTCTCTAATATCTTTTTCTATAATTACTTTTAAATTATCTATATCCACATACAGACTAGATATATAATTATCATTAACAAATTTAGAACTAAAATACAATTCATTGTTTTCAATTATGATTATTTCTCCTATATTAAATGGAATTTTATTATAAAAGGCTTTTTCATTATTATAATTAATAGCATCATATTGAAAATTATTAAATATAGATATTTTATTATAGTCTTTATCCCAATAGTAATCTAATAATTCATTATCTTTTAAATAATTTGCATTTATATAAATTTGGCTATTAGTAAATATGTGATTATACTTATCTTCTCTTATTCCATCTAAGTATATATCTACATTTTTCGTTGTTTCAAATATTGGCTTATCTAAGAGCATTTTAAATACAAATATAAAAGTAAGTATTAACAATACCAAAATGAATAATGTTACTATGAGCTTTTTCATTTAAAACCTGCCTTTTACGTCTAATAATTTTTTTCTATTTCTAACTCTATCCCTAATGCAACCTCATCATTAGGATTAATTTTTAGTGCAGTTGTTATATCTTCTTTTGCCCTATCTATTTCACCATTATATAAATGCGCAACTGCTCTGTTACAAAATACTTCACAATTTCCTGGTTCTATGTTTAAAAGTGTTGTAAATAATTCTGAAGCTTCAGTATATTTTCCCCTGCATATTTTGCATAAACCTAACTCATTTAAAGTTTCTTTTTGATATTGTTCAATTTTCAAGACATTTTCAAAATATTTTTCAGCTATTTCATATTCTCCTAATGATCTATAAGCAAGTCCAATAAAAAACAAAAGATTCCACCAACTGCTAAAGTCATTAACCAATGGTAACAATAAATCCAATGCTTCGTTTGGTTTTTCTTTTAACACTAAGTTATAACCATTCTCAAAATCTACATATGGTTCTAACTGTTGAAGTTCATTCCTAATTTCCTCTACTCTAACAACATCCTTATCAAGTTCTTGATGTTTTTTCCAATACAGCTGAGCTTTTACATACTGTTGTTGTAATTTATAATAATACCCAAGTTTATAATAAGACAACGCAAATTTATCATTATAATCCAACGCTTTTTCATAGAAAAAATGTGCCTCTTCTAAAAAGATTTGACTTTCATCGTCTCTTATCTTTTTATCCGTCGCCTTTTTTTCAAGAACTGAAGCATATATAAAACAATTTTTATCGTCTTCATTTATATTTATTAAAGCATTTCCATATATTACAGAATCATCTAAATTATCTTCATCTAAATTGTTTATACAATGTATAATGTAAGGCTGCAAGTCAAAGCAAAGCTGCTCTAGCATCCTTCTATATTCATACAAATATTCGAAGTCTTTATCTGAACCTTGTACATATATTATGCCATCTATGATATTGCTAAGTGATATTCCTGATTTTTCAACTTCACTTTCTCTTTTTATATCTTCTAATAGCTTTCCGGCTCTTACAGGCACGGGCAGCTCACTAGATGTAATAAATTCAAAGTCTTTAAATTTAATCGAAGCGCCCTCTTTTAATGTTACAAAAAATATATCATCTTTCTTATTATTAAAATACTTGTTAAAAAATTCATCTTTTTTATTTTTGTTCATTTTTATACCCCTCTATAATATAATTAACGTTATAAGTTTTGCATCTATTGAAAATATTTTTTTTATTTTCATAAATAAATATAGTTACATCACCTTTAATTTCAACAACTCTAAAGCTATTTATAATTCTATCATTCTTTTCAGCATTTTTAAAATATGTTTCTCTAAATTTCTCATCAGCTGCTAAATATCTTTTAATTGTCTTAAATTTATCTTCCGAACCTCTATCTAAAAATTTCGGTAATTCTTCATACTGATTATTAAAAACATAATCATACTTTAAATTATTTACAAAGTCATCTGTTAAAAGTCCCATGTAGTCAATGTAGTTATATAAAATTTGATATAACTTTTTTCTGCTGTGAGAAACCTTATATAAATTATTCTTTTTCCAATATTCACTAAACAAATCATAAAATTTAAATGGTGAAATATCAAATATATTATCCATTATATAATTTAAAGATTTTTCAAAATATTTTTCATTATAATATTTATCAACTAATTCTTCAACTTTTTTAAGTTTCAATATTTCTTCTAAGCTTATATACTTTGTACTAATTACCTCATAAGGTGCTTTTTTTCTATGCTTAATATTATGTTTATCCTTATCATAGTAAATCTTAGTTCCTTTTAAAACCTTTAAAAAGCCAAGCTGTATTTTTTCTATATTCAGTCTATAAATGCCATCAAAGGACTTTTTAAATGATTCATAATTCTCAAACGGCAAACCAGCAATCAAATCCAAATGAATATGAATATTGTTATTTTCTCTAATCCTACCAACAACATTATTAAGCTTTTCTATACTCATATGCCTGTTTATTTCACATAACGTATCAATATTTAAGGACTGAACGCCTATTTCAAACTGAAACATATTAACAGGCATATTACTTAAGAAATTAAGAAACTCATCATTCATTATATCAGCAGTTATTTCAAAATGAATTGTCATACTATTTATATTATGTTCAACAATGAAGTTCATTATCTCCATGGACCTTTTATAATCTACATTAAATGTTCTATCAATGAATTTTATTTGTCTTGCTTTTGTCCCTAAAATTGTTTTTAAATCACTTTTTACTCTTTGCATTGAGAAAGTTCTAGTTTTTTTATCTATTGACGACATGCAAAAACTACAATTAAACGGACAGCCTCTTGAAGATTCATAGTATATTATTTTATCTTCAAAGTTTTCATCTTCATCATATGGATACCTTATTGTATCAAGATTTTCAATTAATCCCCTTATTGCATTAACTTTTACAACATCATTTTCTCTATATGCAAGTCCCTTTATATTACCCATTTCAGGTTTCAATGAATTAATCTCTTTGATAAATTCTCTAAATGTCAATTCACCTTCTCCAAAAACTATGTAATCAATATAACTTTCTTCTTTCATAATTTTTTCAGTTTCAAATGATACTTCCGGGCCTCCAAAAAGTATTTTAATTCCTGGAATTGAATTTTTCAACACATATGCAATTTCTTTTATGTATTCAATATTCCAAATATAACATGAAAAACAAATAAGTTGGGCGTTAGCATCAAGTATTTCTCCTAGTATGTAATCAAGTTGTTGGTTTATTGTAAATTCTTTTATTTCTACATCATATCCATCATCACTGCAAAATTTCTTTAGATATCTAACAGCGAGATTTGCATGTATATATTTTGAATCAAGTGTTACTAATAAAGCTTTCATATATTCACCTTTAACAATCCCAATTTATTTTTTAATATTATCTGCGAAGATTCTTTTTTTAACAATATACACTTTCCCAACAAAGGATGTACAAAAGAAGAATTATTTAAATATTTTTTTAAATCAATTAATGACTCTTGAGAATATTTAAGTTTTTCTGGATTAACTGTACCATTTCTAAGCTTTTGAATGTATGTTGCAAAATTATTTAATACAACTTCATTGTCCTTATTCAATATTTTACAAGCTGCGCACTTATTAATTATATGCTGTAATGATTTAAATTTTAATATATCTGCTTCACAAAACAAATCATTCCTTAGAAGTACTTTTACTCTTTCTTTTTCAAATTCTATTATAAATTCTTTGTTTATTTCCATGTTGATTTTATCTTCAAATAATTCTTTTAATGAAAATCCTATCAGCCTGTCTTTAGTTTTATTTACTATTAAATCAATATCTAATATTTCTGAATAAAAATATTCGTATATAACAGAAGATATAATAATTGCATTTATTATAGTTTTTTTATTATAGGAATATAACATCACAATTTTTAATACTTCATCTATTAAGGTTTCCCAATTTGTATTAGATATTGCAATAGGTAATATTTTATATTCTAAAAGGGCATCTTCAATTTTAGTAGGTTTACTATTATCGAAGTAATAGCTTATAGTCTCATCATTTCCATTTTTATAATAACGGAATACTTCCAGTTCTCTTTTGTATCTATTTATATCTAATCCACAACCTATTTTATTTTCAAATGGTACTAAAGACTTTGTAGATAACAAAAACAACTGAAACTCTAAACTTGCAAATTTTTCTAAAATGCTATCTTCATAGCAATAGTTCAATAGGTTGTATATCTTTGACAACACTTTTTCTTTGCCTCCTCTTTTTCTATTTTCAACTCAAAAAAATAGAATCAACCGTGTATGTTGACTCTATTATACAATTATTTCAGTAAACTTTCAAACTCTTCTTTAAATTGATAAGTATATTTTAAAACTTTTACTGAATAATCGCTCATTGCAGGATTATTATATGGAGATTTTCCATCATTAATATAATCTATCAATCCTTGTTTACCCCTATTATATGCTGTAAGAGTTTTATTTATATCCTTTTCATATAAATTATATAAATATGAAAGTTGTGTAATTGTAAGCTCAATGTTATACTCAGGATTAAAAAGTTTCTCCGGATCATATTCATATCCTAAATTTTGAGCTACGGGCATTGCGGTATTTTCCATAAGCTGTCCTAGACCTCGTTCTCCGGATAACCCAACAGCATAAGGGTCGAAGTTGCTTTCTGTTTTTAAAACACCAAGAACTATAAACGGGTCTATATGATTATTTCTGCTACCTTTAATTATTAATTTACATTCATCCTCAGATAGCTGGGTAAGACTTGAAATATATTCCTTTAAGTCTCTTTCATTTAAATATAACTCTCTTAAATCATTTACAACTGACTCTATTTTTATTGTTTGTGTTGATTGATTAGCTGCAACATAGAAATCCTCAGCTTCAGCTGTCATAACCATGCTTAGCATCATGAAATATGAACTAAAACAAATAACAAATAGAATTACCAAGTACCTTTTACTTCTCATTTTATCACCCTTTTATGTTTGTACATAAATTATATTTTTATTTAATTATTGGGTCAACAATGAAAAAAAAGAGGTTTTGTTGTATATTGTCAAGTTTTAGAACTTTTTATAATATTTTATTTACATTTTCTCAGGTGCTTCCATACCAAGAAGACCAAGAGCTGTTTTTATTACTGTATTTACAGTTTGTGTTAATAATAATCTTGCTTTCTTAATGTTAGCATCTTCTACTATAATTGGACATTCATGATAAAATCTATTAAATTCTTGAGCTAAACTTACCACATATCTTGTAATGAAGAAAGGTTCATATTTATCATGCGATCCTAAAACTGCAGTTTTAAATCCTTCTAATTTCTTTATTACATTAAATGCTTCTTTATCTGTTAATACTGAAAAGTCAACATTGTCATCTATTTCTATATCAGCTTTTTTAAGCAAGCTGCATGTTCTTGCATATGAATATTGAACATAAGGTCCTGTTTCACCTTCAAAACTCAATGTTTTTTCCCACGAGAACATATAATCTTTAATCCTGTTGTTAAATAATTCCTGGAAAATTACAGCTCCTATACCTACTTGTTTTGCAACTTCCTCTCTGTTATCAAGATTAGGATTCCTGTCACTAATTATTTCAGTAGTCTTTTCAATTGCTTTTTTCAAAACATCTTCTAAAAATACAACTCTTCCCTTACGAGTTGCAAGAGCACCATCTTCTAAACTAACAGTGCCAAACATAACATGAACACAATCATCTGCCCATTCATAACCCATAAGTTCTATTATTTTTCTCCACTGATCAAAGTGTAACTTTTGAGGAGCTCCAACCACATATATATTTTTATAAAAATCATAAGTTCTTTTCCTGTACATTGCAGCAGCAATATCTCTTGTTACATAAAGGGTTGATCCATCACGTTTTTGTATTAATGCATCGGTTAACCCATATTCAGATAGTTCCACTATTTTGGCTCCATCTGAATCTTTTAGCAATTGTTTATCTTCTAGTTCTGAAATAACATCTGCCATCTTGTCAGAATAAAAACTCTCTCCTGCAAGGGAATCATATTTAATTCCAAACAAATCATATACTCTGTTAAATTCTTTTAAACTTACTTCTCTAAACCAGGTCCATAGTTTATGTGCTTCTTCATTTCCATTTTCCAATTCTTTAAACCAGTACCTAGCTTCATCTTGATATTCAGGATGTATTTCTATTTCTTGATTATATCTAATATATAATTTTAGTAATTCTGGTATTGGGTCTTTTTCTATAGCTTCTACAATCTCAGGTGTGCCCCACTTTTTGTAAGCAGATATCAGCATACCAAATTGAGTTCCATAATCACCTAGATGGTTTATAGCTACCGTGTTGTATCCCATATATTTGTAGATTTTATGAATTGAATTTCCAATTAAGGTAGATCTAATATGCCCTATGTGAAATGGTTTTGCAATATTAGGAGATGAAAACTCTACTATTACAGTTTTTCCATCACCTACATTAGTACTACCAAATTTATCTTTTTCTGCATATGCTTGCTTTAGTATTTTTTCTGCAAAATGTTTTTTATCAACGAAAAAATTAACATATGGTCCAGCATTTTCGACCTTTTCAAATCCTTCCACCTGACCTATTTTTTCTGATAGTTCTTTTGCAATTGCAGCAGGTGCTTTTCTATATTTTTTTGAAAATTTAAAACATGGTACGGCATAATCACCCATATCTGAACTAGGTGGAACCTCTATCATTTGGATAGCTTCATCTATAGTAATTTCATCATCTAAAGATGTAAATATCTCCGCAACTTTTTGTTTAAAGTCCATTTGTTCTCCTCCAATTATTTTGAATATTATTTATAATAGTATTAAACTGTTATATTATGCAATTATTGTTGATAATTATAATATCACAGCATAATTTCAATGTCAAACAAAAACATGCAAGCACATCCTGTCCTTTGCAATCCTTATTTTTTATATACAATGAAGAGAACTTTTCCGGTATATAAAAAAACATTGGTACAAATAGCAAAAAAGTGCTATAATATACTATCTTATCTAAGAAGGGGGCGACATATTTGAAAGTAGATATAAACTTAGCCAACTTTCCTATTGTATTGTATAATAAGGAGCAAGATTTATTATACGAAAACTCTAAATTTCTAGAAGAATTTTCAAACGAAAATGAAAAACAAATAATACTTGAGTTTATTAAAGAAGGTTGTAAACAAAAAAATGAAAATGAATTGCATACAAAACTTCTGCTCATTGAAGAAAAAGAATATTTAGTTTTTATTTCTAATGTCCGGGGTAATGATTTGTCAATATTGTTAATTATGAGAGCAAATAAATTAAATCAAGTAATTGGCAAGCTTAAATACACTCAAAGACTAAAAAATGACTTTTATAAAATTTTAGAAAATATCTATGATGATTTTACGATTATAAGTAAAGATGGAATTGTAGAAAAGGTTCTTCCTAACTTTACAGCCGTATATGGTATACCCATAGAAGAAGCTGTAGGTGTCTCCATTTACGATTTAGAAGAAAAGAAAATATTTAATCCTTGTGTCTCAGCAAGAGTCATAAAATCTAAAAAGACAGAAACTATGATGCAAATAACAAAAAACAACAAATATCTGATGTGTACATCTATACCAATCTTTGATGAAGCCGGCGAATTTGAAAAGATTATCAGTTTCACCAGAGATGCAGAAAAGTATGAAGTATTAAAAGAAGAATATCATAACCTTGAAAATACGGTTACCTCTTACAAAGTTCAATTGGAACAATTAAAGAAAGAAATGAGTAAAAATTCAAGAATAATTGGCGTCAGTAAAAAAATTAAACAAATTACGGAGATGGCTCTGAAGGTATCAAAGTTTGATGCTACTGTGCTGATTACAGGAGAATCCGGAGTAGGAAAAAACTTATTTGCAGATCTTATTCACACAGGAAGCAAAAGGAAAAATGCCGCTTTTATTTCAATAAACTGCGGAGCTATACCAGAAAATTTATTAGAATCAGAACTTTTTGGATACGAAAGGGGCGCATTTACAGGTGCAAGCCAAGATGGAAAAGCAGGATTAATAGAACTTGCAAATCACGGAACACTTTTTTTAGATGAAATTTGCGACCTTCCACTTGTTATGCAGGTAAAACTTCTTAAAGTTATTCAAGAAAAAAAGGTCATGCGAGTAGGAGGCACAACTGAAAAGATTGTTGACTTTCGTTTAATTGCGGCCACAAATAAAAACATTCAAAAAATGATTGAAATTGGTTCTTTTCGTGAAGATTTATATTATCGACTAAATGTTCTTTCTATCACAGTCCCGCCATTAAGAGAAAGAAGGGAAGATATTTTTGTTCTTGTTAATTATTTCACAAAAAAATACAACCATCAATACGATGTTAATCACACTTTTTCAAGTAAAGCAATTGAATATTTTGAAAATTATTCTTGGCCCGGAAATATTAGAGAACTAGAAAACGTAGTTGAAAGAATGCTTCTTACTGCAGATGATTATTTAATTACAGAAGAACATCTTCCTTATTATATTTATTCCGATGATAAATCATATGATTTGTCAAATAAAAAAAGAACTCTGAAGCAAATACTACAGGATGTTGAAAAACAGATTCTACTTGATTCATATGAAAAACATAAAACTACCACAAAAGTTGCTAAGGAACTCGGGGTCAGCCAGCCTACTGTCTCTATTAAATTAAGTAAATATTTAAAGAATAAACACTTTGAATAGCTTAAATTCCAGTATATAAAAACCTGCTAACAAAATCATATATTTTTTAGCAGGTTTTTTGATTATATGTTAATTGCTGCTTTGATTTTCACTTTCATCTCCGAACAATAGAATTTCCCTTTCCCTTTCAGTAACATCCTTATATTTGTTCTTTGAATAAAATGCTAAGATAATCCACATTGCAAACCAACCTATTACCAGGGTCCATTCAATACCAATCAATGGACTTGGTCCTAATGGTGTGTAAAGCCATGCAAAGAATATCGCAACCAATACAGCCATACTTCCTACAAACTTTCCATATTTAATTTTATATGGACGCTCTAAATTTGGTTGATTTTTTCTGAGAAACACAAAGGATAGTGCTACCATTATGTACATAATTACTACTCCAAATGAACTTGCATTTACAAACCAAACAAGTGCACCTTTTCCAAGGAGGCAAGAGAAGGTTGAAAGTACACCACAAAGCAAAACTGCATTTGAAGGAGTATTGTGTTTTGGATGAATTTCTCCAAATACTGCCGGCAGCATCTTTGCATGTGCTAACGAATAAATAACTCTGGCACCGCCATATAAGAAACCGTTCCAGCTGGTTAAGATACCACAAATTGCGCCGACAATACAAACCTTACCCCACACTGGGCTTCCAAATGCATATGCCATAGCATCTGCAACCGGAATGGTTCCATTTGCTCTGATATCTGCCGGAGCTGATAAGCATGTTGTCATAATCATTATCATATACCAGACGGCTGCCGCACAAATTGAAAGAATCAAAAGGCTGGGAATTTTTTTCAAAGGTACATTCATCTCACCGGCTGACTGTGGAATAACATCAAAGCCAACAAACATAGCAGGTACCATCAAAAGAACTGAAGAGAAACCTTTAAAATCTGTAAACAATGGCTTGGTATTAGCAATATCGCCTTTTGTAATACCACCAAAAACAAATATTATTCCTACTGTAATAAGACCTAAGGTTGCAATAGATTGAAAGATAGCAGCTTGTTTAGCCCCTTTATAATTTACAGTTGTGATTATTATAGATGCGATAATTGCAATCAATGCCCATGAACCATATACGTCAAATCCTTGTATTGTCCAAAGGAAACCTATTTTAGGAATAGGAAATACATAGTCTATAGCTGTTGCAAAAGCCGGGCCTTCCCACGCCGCAACTCCTATATAAGCAAAACCGGTAGCCAATCCTGCTATTACTGCCGGCCAGTAGCCCATAGCCTTGTAGGAAAACACCACACCTCCTCCGGTATATGGAATGGCAGGTGTTAATTCAGCATATACTATTCCGATAAAAATACATAAAATTGCACCAACAACATAGGCTCCTATTGCTCCAAGCATACCTGCGCTGGCTGCCCATGCACCGGACAGCATAATCCAGCCCCAGCCAATCATAGTTCCAAAGGCTAATGCCAGTACATCTTTAGTACTAAAGGTTTTTTGTAATGATTGTTTTTCACTCATATTAATCCTTTCCCTTAACTCATTCACATGAGCCAGATTTTTATTTTTGGAGTATGCAGGCAGCTTTTTGCTGCCTGCCATAATTTAAATATTACTTTTTAATTCCAGCTATATCTTTAGCTAACTGTTTCTTGCTTTCTATGTTGCCTTGTCTTGAAATCATAATTCTCTGTGCCTGAGGAGATCCGGCTCCATGCATTGACTCCGTTCTATATCCTACTGCAGAAGAACCCAGGCAAATATTTTCCAGGAATCGTAATATCCGCATTCTTTCTTCGGTTGTTGCCATAGGAGAAGACTTAAAGTACTTATTGCATATATCTCCAATTGTTTCTCCGGATTTTCCTACTTCTAAATCAGACTTAAAATCCTTTTCAGAAGGCATGGTTACCATCAAACCGCCGCCGATATCCTCTGCCAATCTAACTATTTCATATGGGAACCTGGTAACATTTTGCTTGCATACATTAGCAAGAAGTAAATCAATCTGATAGTTTCCAGCCTTTGTCTTGTAGCCTTCTGTTGAACAGGCTATGCCGCAGCAGTAAAGTGTTTCATTTAAGTGAGTCATTTCAATAATTTTATCCTTGATATGCGACGCTTTTTGTGCACCATTGTATTCTGCCGCAAGAGCTGCTGCTCCAATTACAACATCGCCTACTCCAACTTTGCATCCACCATAACTTTGTCTGTGATAACCTGCAAACCGTTCAACCATCATTCCTGCAAAATCATATTCCTCACACAGGAAAATTCTTTCATTTGGAATAAACACATTATCAAATACAACAAGTGCCTCTTGCCCTCCAAACTTTTTATTTCCAAGGTCTATATCTGCATCTTCTTCTAGTTTCCTCGTATCACAGGACTGTCTGCCATAAATCATAAATAAGCCGTCTGCATCGGATTGGATTGCAAAAGATACTGCATAAGATTTATCCGCTTCTGCCATGGCAACGGTTGGCATAATTAAATGCTCGTGAGAGTTAATTGAACCTGTCTGATGAGCCTTTGCTCCCCTAACTATGATACCGTCTTCTCTTTTTTCTACAATATGTAAGTACATGTCAGGATCAGACTGCTGACTTGGAGAAAGACCTCTGTCGCCTTTAGGGTCTGTCATAGCGCCATCTACAATTAAATCATTATCTTGAATATAAGTTAAATATTTTACAAAATTATCATGGTAATGTGTCCCATATTTTTCATCTGTTTCAAATGTTGTGGAAAATACTGCATTAAATGCATCCATTCCAACACATCTCTGAAAACAGGATGCAGTTTTTTGTCCTAAAAGCCTCTGCATTTTAACTTTATTTTTCAAATCCTCAGTACTTTGATGAAGATGTGCAAACCTGTTAATTTTCTTTCCTGTAATATTAGATGTTACTGTCATTAAATCTTCGTACATTGGATCTTGTGCCAACTCATAAGTCGCTGCAACACAGTTAATTGATGGTCGAATCATTGGATGATCCACCCAGTTGTCAATTTTTTCACCAAACATATAGACTCTTGTTTTTAATTTTCTTAAACTTTCTATATATTCTTCACCTGTCAATAATGCCATTTCAAGTCCTCCTCATAATGGTTATAAAAATATTTTTACTCTATCTTTTTGGGTTAATAATGTTTTAATGGATTAAAAATGTTAATAAAGGTTTGAAAAAATTTGTCTGATTTCTTCTCTGCTTAGAGATACATAATTATTTGCCAAAAGTCTTTGTTGATTTGCTATTGTACTGTCAGTAAATTCGTCAATTTGAGACTCAACCATACCATATTCTTTTAGCGGTTTTTTTACTATAAGCTTGTTTAAAAATCCTTCCAAAGCTTCAAATACTTCATCATTGGGATCACAGCCTAAAGCTTTTGCAAATACTTCTTTTGCTGAAACAATTTTACCATTGGGATTTTTTCTGTCATACATTTTAAAAACCTCTGTGAAAAACTGATAATTAGCTTCTCCATGCGGTACGTGAAAGGCTCCTCCTATGCTGTATGAAAGAGCGTGAACCGCTGCACATCCGGCATTCCCAAAAGCAATTCCTGCATAATTGGCAGCCAAAACAAAAGTTTTCAAATTATCAAGTCTTGCTTCCGGTCCAATTTCTATAATTTTCTTATAACCTTCCATAATCATTTCAATAGCTTTTAAAGAATACATTTCTGTAAAAGGAGATGCCTTTGGAGATAAATATGATTCAATGGCATGTATCAATGCATCTATTGAACTTGTAATAAAAAATTTGTACGGAAGTCCTTTTACTGTTTCCGGTATCAGTACAGCGCAATCACCGTAAGTTTGTTCGACAGCTAAACCCTTCTTTGTATGTTTTGACTTTAATTCCGCTATAGCTACATTTGTTACTTCACTGCCGGTTCCACAAGTTGTAGGCACTAGTATTAATTCTTTTACTTTTACAGGCGGCACATTACCTTCAAATAAATTAATTGAATGTTCAGGAACGTCCAAAGCCAAAATTTTGCAGATATCTATAATAGTTCCTCCGCCAAATGCTATGATTCGATCAAAGTCATACTTTTTCATTTCCTTTGTCATGTCGTCAATCATTTCATCAGATGGTTCTCCTGTACCGAATTTCTCCTGAAATATCAGGTTTGTTTCAATTCCTAATGGTTTCATGAAAGGTTCATAAATGAACTCATTCGTTACTACTAAATCCTTCTTCCCAACTTTAAACTCATCATTAAACTCTTGAAAAGTGTCAAAATAAAACACTTTCGGTACAACTCTTAAAGCCTGCATATTTTTTCCTCTCTTCTTTGTAATTAATATATTGAACTATTTTCACCTCTAAAGTTTCTCATGAAATCTCTTTTCAAATTCAAACTTTAACTCATCCTTGACACTTTCATGAGATATGCGTATTAAGCTTTTAGCTCTCTCTCTTAAAGATTTCCCCTTCAGCTCTGCAATACCACATTCCGTTATAACATAATCAATATCATTTCTAGAAGTGGTGACTGCCGCACCCTTATCAAGAAATGGAACAATCTTTGAAATAATATTTCCATCTTTCTTTTTGGTAAAGGACGACATAGCTATTATTGATTTACCATCCTCTGACATTGAAGCTCCTCTTACAAAATCAACCTGACCGCCGACACCGGAAAATTGTCTAAGACCAATAGTTTCAGCTGCAACTTGCCCCATAAGATCAATTTGAATAGCAGAGTTTACGCAAACCATTTTATGCTGCTTCATAATTACTGCCGGATGATTAACGTAATCAACTGTTCTTACCTCCACCTCCGGATTATTGTTTACAAAATCATATAGCTTACGACTCCCCATCAAAAACGTCACTACCATTTTACCTTTATCAAAATTTTTATATTTTCCGTTTATTGCACCTTTATTATAAAGTGCCAATGTACCATCAGAAATCATTTCAGAATGTATTCCTAAATCCTTCCTATCTCCGAGCAATTGTATTACCGCATCAGGGATCCCCCCGATTCCAAGCTGTAAAGTTGAACCATCTTCTATTAGAGATACACAATTTCTGGCTATTGCCTCTTCCAATTCTCCTATCTTAGTTGGCTTAGATTCATAAACTGATGTAGAAGCTTCAACTATATAATCAAATTCTGATACATGCACTTTTTCACCATACGTTCTTGGAAACTTGTCATTTACCTGAACCATAACTATTGTTGCAGATTTTATTGCTTGATAAGTATAGTCAACTGAAGTCCCGAGACTGCAATAACCATATTCATCAGGCGGAGTTACTTGAGCCATTACCACATCACATCTAAGCTTTCCCTTGCGTAACAATATTGGAACTTCATGAAAAAATGCCGGTGTGAAATCTCCGCGACCTTCCTCAATAGCAGCTCTTACATTTCCGCTGACAAACAAAGGATTTACTTTGAAATGCTCTTCCATACCCGGAGCAGCATAGCCACCGCTTCCAAGACTCACCATATGCTTAATTTCAACATTTTTATATTGTTCGGCATTTGCAACCATTGCATCTACTAATGCAGGAGGTTCTCCCATGGCGTGTGCCAGCACTACCACATCTCCGTCAACAATATGGCTTACTGCTTCTTCGGCCGTGCACAACCGACTTTTGTATTCTTCCTGCCAGCCCATGATCCCTCCTATTTTATGCAAGCTTTAATTGCATTTTCGTAAATTTCCAGTCCTGCTTCCAACTGTTCATCTGTTATAACTAAAGGTGCTAAGAATCTAATAACATTACCATATGTACCTGCATTCTCTATAAGAAGTCCATGCTGTACCGCTTCTTGAATAATAGCGTTAACTAACTCCGGATTTGGTTCTTTTGATTGTTTATCCTTAACAAACTCAATGCCCATCATACAGCCTATACCTCTTACATCTCCGACAACTTCATATTTTTCTTTCCATTCATTCCATCTTTTCATTACAATATCAGCAATTTTAAGTGCTTTACCCGGAAAATCTTCCTTTTGCATAATATCTATGACTTGAAGGCCTGATGCACATGCAAGGGCATTGCCGCAGAATGTTCCTCCAATAGTTCCCGGAGTTACTCCATCCATAATTTCAGTTCTTGTAGTTACTGCTCCAATTGGCACACCGCCTGCTATGGATTTTGCGGAAGTAATTATGTCAGGAGCGCAGCCTGCTTCCTCCCAATAGCAAGAAGCGAACATTCTTCCGGATCTTGCAAAGCCGGTTTGTACTTCATCAGCTATAAGCAATATTCCTTTTTCATCACATATTTTACGAACAGCCTTAACCCATTCTATCGGTGCAGGAACAAATCCGCCTTCACCTTGAACCGGTTCAACAACTATAGCAGCAACATATTGCGCCGGAGTAGCTTCTGAAAATGTCTCTTCAAGTTTTTTAATATAATAATCAATTGCTTCTTGTTCAGTCATATTTCCTGGTGCTCTATAAAGATATGGAAATTCAGCCCTGTATACGCCATCTGGGAAAGGACCCATACCAATTGAATATGCCTTTTTGCTGGTCATAGCCATAGTCATAGCAGTTCTTCCGTGAAACGCACCGCTGAATACTATTATATTTGGTCTTTTAGTGTAGCTTTTTGCAATCTTAACCGCATTTTCATCAGCCTCAGCTCCACAGTTTACAAACATGGTTTTTTTAGTGTCTCCTTTCACAGGAACTATGCTGTTCATCTTTTCAGCAAAGGCAACATATCCTTCATGAGTGACTATGTTCATCATTCCATGAAAATATTTTTCAGATTGTGCTTTAACTGCTTCAATTAATTCTGGTCTGCTATAGCCTATATTAAGTACACCAACTCCACCTATCCAATCAAGAAAAATATTTCCGTCAACATCTTCAAATACTGCGCCATCTCCTCTTTCAATTACACAAGGATAACCACACTTTACAGCATTTGGTACAGCGTTTGCCCTTCTTTCAATAATTTCCTTTGCCTTTGGACCCGGCAGGCTAGTAACAATTTTAGGTAATGCGTTTCTTAACATATTTTTCTACCTCCTGATTATAATTCTGAATTATGTTAATTTCCTTTGTTATTATAAAAACAATTAACATTAAGAACCACTCGTTCTTTGTTATTTAATTAAAGCAATTAACATGCCATGAATTATATCAGCAGACATATTCTTCATAAACAATTAGATAAAATAGCTAAATTTAAGCATTTCAGGACATTTGACAAAACAAAATATTTTTTTATAATTGTGTTTGCTAAAAAAATGTCAATATATTTATTAAAAAAATCATCCAGTTCTATTAAAAAAATAATAATTGTATTAATTTTTTAATAGAACTGATGATTTTCTCAAAATAGACCCTTTCAGTTTATAATAAAGAATTATAACATAATATTTGATATTTTAGTAACTGTTTTGTATAATAAAAATATAAGGGTTTACATTATAAAGATATTTTACCAAAGTCAGGAGGAATTGATATTGAACAGCATAGAAATAGTTGAATATAAAGAAGAATATTATGAAAGTTTCAAAAGGATTTCATATGAGTGGCTTAAGAAGTATAATTTGCTGGAGGATGAAGATGAAAAAATTATTAATAATCCAAAAGAAATTATTTTAGATAACGGAGGCTATGTATTCTTTGCTAAGTGTGGTGAAGAAATAGCAGGAACTGTTTCCTTAATCAAGGTGGATGCACAAACTTTCGAATTGGCAAAACTTGCTGTAACAGAAAAATACCAGGGTTTGAAAATATCAAATATATTGATGGAAAAATGCTTAGATGTTGCAAAACAAAATAATGCTGAGAAAATAATTTTATATTCCAATAAATTGCTGACTTCAGCATTGAAGCTATATGAAAAGTTCAAATTCAAACAAATTCCTCTGACAAATACCAAATATGCAGAAGCAGACATTAAAATGGAACTTCATATATAATAAAAAAGGGACAACCTTTAATATTAAAAGTGTCCCTTTATCATGCTGCTACAAGTCAAGTTCTGTTTCGCCGTCACCTTGAGTTATATGCCATTTCTCATGTCCCGTGATTTCTTCCAGAGTAAGTTTATCCGAAAGCACATTTGCAATCATCATATTGTTTTTAGGAGGTTTCCTTGTTACCATAAAACCATTTTTCAACAATACATTTTTATAATTTCCATATAAACCAGAACCAACAACCACATACTCAAGTCCATTGTCATAACAATATTTTGAAATGCCATTAGCCAGCGCGTCTATGTATCTGTCGTTGGTTGGATCTGTAAAAAATTCAACAGCTGAAGTCATTTTAGAACCATTTGCCTTAGAATTATGGAGTATTGCAAATCCTATTATTTCATCACCAAGTTTCATTAAAATTGTAACATAACTAACATCTGGTCTTAAATTATACCTGTAGTTCAAGTATTTATAATCTCTTACTAATAGTACATCATATTTATCTTTATATTTATCCCAACAAGTTTGAATATTTTCAGGAACATTATTTAATATTTCAAATTTAATTTCTTTATCCATTTTAGATTTTAATTTATTTTTCATATACATTACATATATGGAGTTTGCACATGATGATAAAAATCCAACTTTAATTCTTCTTTTAAGAATATTTGTTATTAAGATAGGCTTCACATATGCTTCCTTTTCAAACAACGTTGGCCATCCAAATCTTTGATATGCAGGATATGACTGATCATTTGCAAGACCTATAACAACATCAACACCATCAAGACGGCCCCTGTCACATGAATTTTGTGTCATTTTCCTAAAAATCCCTTGTTTCTTGTAATCAGGATGAGTCATTGATTTAACCGAATGTGCAGTTAACAGCGTCTTTCCTTTTACATATAGTTCATTAGGAATCAATCCGTCACAACCGATAACCTTATCACCTTCTTTTAATATGTACATCATGTTTCCTGATTTATTATACGGATTCATATCAAAGAGCCATTCATACATTTCTTTTTTGCAATTAGTTCCTTCTCCAAAAGATAACACTGATAATTCTTCAAATCCTTCAAAATCCTTGTTAATATCTAATCGTACAATTTCTCTTTCCATAGCAACTCCTTAATATTATATAACTTTCAATTGTTTATTATTTGCATTTTTGTCTTTAATTATAATATATAGATATGGAAAAAGCAAAAGTAATTTATTAAATATTAATACTTTTATTATATAAATAATATCTTTTTATTTGTTTTTCAAATACCTTTTCTTATATTTGATGGCACTATAATTGCTTATTTTATTAATTATTTTATAATTTGTTATGCTTCCAATCACACCAACAACAGGTATACCTTGAACGAATTTAGAAGTTAACATTGAATCAGATAATATCTTAGATGTAATTGATATTTCTTTATTTAAATCATAATCAAAATTTATGTGATTATCTATTTTATAAGCAATTTTATTAACATCTAAATTATATTTTTGTTGAACTTCACCCTTTGTTAAAGCAGCATTAATTATATTTAAAATATATATTTTTTCTTCATCAATTTCATATAAGTATCCATAGCTTAATGCAATTTCATAAATTGTTTTTAAAATCATTGCAGTAAATATTGGAATGTCAGGTAATCCCATTCCCAATAAACCTAATCCTGCCCCCTCTAGTGTAGAAATGGATGTGTTTAAAAACTTGCTTTTTTGCGCTTGCTTATCCATTTTTCTAATTGATCTTCTATTTATCCTACTTGCTATTTTATAATCATTAATATTGTGTTCAAATTGGATTTTATTTTTATTATAAAGTTTTTCAATATACTTTGTTCCTTTTTCAAATATTATTTGAAAAGCTTTGTTAAAAGCATTATCTAATGTTTGTTTAAGAGTTTTTGGCACTTTCGATTCAACTTTATCAACTAATGGCTCTAATTTTTCTTCAATAATACCTTGTTTTTTATTAAAAATCTTATTTTCTTTTTTATCTAATTTATTCAAATGCTTATTAATTTTGTTCATGACTTAATATCCTCATCATTTTATATTTTTAGTTTAAATTAAAGTTCCACTAAATCTCCACTAAATGTTTTTCTAATTCCACTTATTATTGTTGCAAAATATATTTGAACTAAAATTATATAAATTGCAATAATACCAACATAAACTGCACTAGAAATATTAAAAGATATAGAAACTAATACTATCCCTATAAGAAGCAACAAAGTATAACTTCTCTGTAACTTTTCTAATGAATCTGCTTGATCTTTTCGTTCTCTATTTAAATATAAATCAATTGTGCCTGAAAGGATATAAAAGCACATATATAAACTAAATATACTAGATAAAACAGATAATCCTATATCTATTATAATTTTATATTGATATAAGATACTCATTCCTGTAATCTCACCTGAACCTATAAAAGTAAATATAGATAACAATAATGTGTATACAAAAAGTAAATTCGCTGTTTTATGAGCTATTCTAAAACTTTTGTTTTCAAACCCATTTATTATTGTCATTAATCCTGAACCAATTATAAAATAACCTAAAAAATCTGGCAAAATGTTTATAGTACCAATATTAATGTTAAACAATGCAATTAAAAATCCCCAAAATATTTTCCTAAATCCTTGTTCCATCACTTCACCCCTCTAAACATCAAAAATTTAACAATCCATTGAAAATTGAGCGTTCACATCACTTAATTATATTTATTATTTAAAAAAAGTGCGTTTCATCTACTTTTATTCACTTTAAT
>SWCH01002490.1_pt1 | contig 21118 bp, 8 predicted proteins | sample 4690051 | NCBI WGS metagenome assembly SWCH01 (sample SAMN10267282, study PRJNA491770) | bioreactor metagenome | isolation source: DHS bioreactor inoculated with | place: Japan: off Shimokita Peninsula | reverse complement strand
AGTACTATAGTGCACCTGGTTCTGGTCAGGCTACTATATATGGTTACAGGGAGAGGGCCGCTGTTTATTATAACGGCGAGTATGAGCAGCGAACAGAAGAGTACCTGAGTTCAGGTACAACAAATCATCCGGCAACCTACAATAATGTGTGGATTGAATATGATGGTACTTTAAAGCAGTTAGAGATTCGTTTCAGTACTGATGGCTTAAGACCGGTTAACAGCAATCTAAGGATAGAAAATTTAGAGCTTGAAGATGTTTTAACCGACGCAGGAGAGGGTCTTGATACAGAAGATGTCCGTGAGGTTTATGTAGGCTTCATGGGTTCCATGGGGAATGCAAAGGATAAAAGTGAAATTGGAAGCCTATATTTTAAAAATGATTCCACTCCTATTGACTTTGAACCTTATAACTTCATTGATGTATCAAATGTCAGACTTATTGCAAATCCGCCTGCCGGGCAAGCAAGCAGCACTATATCAGCTATTGTACAAAGCTTGGACGGAAATCCTGTAGCTGACATACCGGTTAATTTTACTACCTCATTTGGTATGCTTGATTCATCCCATGCAATAACTGATGATACAGGGTGTGCATCTGTTTTATTATATTCGGGCACATCAGGTACAGCAAATGTTAAAGCTTATGCAATTGGAGGAGCAATGATGTCGACTGAGGTACAGCTATCAGCTAATGATACAGATAGGCTGTTATTTGATAGTGCATGGCTGACAGATGAAATAATAATAGGTCACAACACCACACTCAGTAGTATTACAGCAAACTTGAACTTGCCTGTAAATGCTCCAAATGGAAGTACTATAAGCTGGGAATCCAGCAACAGTGAAGCTGTAGATACAAATGGTACAGTGACAAGACCTTCAATCAACCAAGGAAGTCAAGGGGTAACCCTCACAGCTACCATATCTATAGGTGATGAATCAATGCAAAAGACCTTTGATTTGACTGTTAAGGTTCGTGATGAAGAATTGGCAGCTGCTGACATGGATTGGCTAACTGAAGAAATTATCTTGGGAGGAAACGAAAGTAAGGCTGAGATAATATCAGATCTAACCCTCCCCACTATTGGTAAAAACGGAAGTGCTATAAGCTGGATATCTGACAAAGCAGGAACTGTTGCATCAGATGGTACAGTAAACCGCCCTTCCTTCACCCAAGGAAATCAGCTTGTGACTCTTTCTGCAACTATAAAAATGGGAGAAATAACTTTAGTAAAAATATTTAATATTACAGTTATTGCATCTGAGGCAACCGGTGAAGAGTCCGCATATGCTGATTTTGAATGGCTTACAGATGAAATTATACTTAATGAAAATGAAAGTCTTGATAGTGTAGTGTCAAATCTGCACCTTCCGACAGTTGGTTTATATGGATCACAAATCAGCTGGGAATCTGCAGATGAGGATTTTGTCAAAGTTGATGGTACAGTAAACCGCCCCACATACAGTCAGGGAACTCAAGTCATAATACTGGCGGCAAACATAAGTAAAGGGTCTTCTGAATACACAAAAACATTTATTGTAATAGTGTTTCCATTGGCAACAGATAATGAAGCACTGTTACTTGATATAGAATGGTTAAATTATAGCAGGGTTTTAGGAGAAAACAGCATTAACAATGTAACAGTTAATCTTAATCTTCCGGTTCTTGGACCATACGGTTCATCTATAAGCTGGCTGTCAAGTAATGATACATTTATAATGCCTGATGGAACAGTTAACCGCCCAACTTTCACACAAGGAAATAGAACAGTGACACTTACGGCTTACATATCAAAAGGCGGAGAGACGGTTGAAAAGAGCTTTTCATTTTTAGTTACAAGGCAGGAGCAAACTGATATGGAGGCTGTAGCAGCTGATAAAAGATGGCTTCAAGTGTCACAAACCTTGGGAGAAAATTTATCACAATATTCAGTAAGTAAAAACTTGGCACTCCCTGTATCAGCACCTAATGGCTCTTTAATAACATGGGATTCAGATATGCCATCAGTGATTTCAACAAATGGTGAAATCACAATACCAGAATATAGAGAAGGACATAAAAACGTAGTGTTGGCAGCAACAATCGAAAAAGGCAGTGTTGTGGATAACAGGACATATAAATATACTGTACTTTCAAAACCTGACACCTTTGTACCGGTTGTTACGGAAACAATGCCGATTAATAACAGTGCTGATGTTTTGTGGAATACAAGGGAGATAACTATATCTTTTGATGAAGATATAAAAGCATTGACTCCGGCAAATGATACAGAAAACTACGGTATTACACTTAATGGGGCGAAGGCATCGGAAATTTCTGTAAGCATTTTCAAAAACAAGCTGACAGTTAATTTGATGGATTATTTGACGGCAGGAGCAGAATATGAACTAATCGTTCCATCTAATACCATTGCCGACAATTCTGATAATTATCTGAATGAAGAATTAAGAATAGCATTTAGTGTTGAAGAGAAACCTGAAAACAAAATTGAAGTAATATCCTCATCACCGGCACATAAGGAAAAAGATGTTTCCTGTGACATTGAACAAGTATCTTTTAGATATAACTATGACAATATCATTAAAGGAAGTGGATTTGAAGATATTTCACTGCTTGATATTAGCGGAAATGAGATTAATACAACAAAATCTATAGACGGAGATACTGTGACGCTCAATCTTGAAACGGGAGCAAAATTGATGCCAGGTTCTGTGTATGAAGTAAACATGCCGGGTGATGCAGTTGTGGATAGGTTTGAAAACAGCAGTGCTGGAAAATCCATAAAATTCAGGACAAAAAGCAGTAATACACTGCCGTCTATTATCAGTTATTATCCACACAATGGTCAGACTGAAGTTGACATACACCAAAAAATCGAAATAAATTTTTCTGAAGCAATAAACACAAAAGACTGTAATTTAGTGTTGCTGGATGATAAAGGAATCAAAGTTAATACGCAAATTACAACATTGAGTGGTGTGCAAAATACTGTATTCATTGAGACACCATATTTTGACAGTCTCAAGCCAAATACTGTGTATACTGTTAAAGGAGCATATGACAGCTTAGATGGCAGCACAGGCTTAGGGTTTGAAATGTCCTTTACAACGGGAGACAACATACTTAATATATCAAAGCTAAATATGATTTCAGGCGGTGATTTGCCAATAAACACGCCAATTGAAATTCCATTTTCCGCATCAATATCTGCAGGAGCTGATTTTGACAACATTAAGGTGCTGGATTCAAATAACAACACAGTGGACTTCAGCACAAGTGTGGTTGACAACAAGATTGTTTTTACACCGGTTTCACCGTTGAATCCATCTCAGACATATGCATTTTACATACCAAAAGGTGCGGTTAAAAATCATGAGGACATAGAAAATGATGCTATAAAATTTTATAGAACTGCTGCAGTGCGACTGAATTATGGTAACTATTCATTTTATATGCCATCAACCTGGGTAACTGAAAAGGTGCTTTCATTTAATGCAAGGTGGCTGGGAGAAATCAGCCGTCCGCTGAAATCAATAACATGGGATTTTGGAGACGGACACCAAGGCAGTGGCCTGTTTCCAGCTAATGTATATTGGCATACGGGAAATTACAAGGTTACCTTGACATTGGTTGATGACAGGGATATATCATATCAATTTGAACAAACCATAACTATTAATGCATTAAATTTAAATGATTTACAAGTATTAGTTTATCCAAATGATACTTGCTGTTTAACTACTTATGATGAAAACAACCAATATGGTCTGAAGAATCTAGCGCCATTTAGTATTACCTTGTATTCACCTTCAATTGGATATATTTCAAATGAAACAGTTAAGGTCGATCTTTATAAAAATGGTGATTTGATAGAAAACCTCGGGAATGTAAGAACAAATTACAATGGTGAAGCTGAATTTTCTTTCCTATATGGGAACAAGGGGTATTTTGGAAACTATGAGTTGGTTTTTGAGCATAAGGGATCTAAAAATCAGAAAATTCGAGTGCCTGTTATCTTTTCTGAAGCAACGTCAAAGCAAAGCATGGTTATTCAGCTTTATAATCAAGATGAATACGGATTCATTGATGATCCGCAGGATATGTATTTTGAATTAAATGGAGAAAAGGTATTAGCTAAATATGAAAAAATTGATGGTTGGTCAGAAGGATGTTATTTAATAAAAGGTTTAGAAACAGGTGCAGCTTACTCATTAAAGCTTTCAATCTCAGAGGATGCTGTATATGCCTGTGAGGAGCAGGAGGTTTATCATCAAGGCTCTGATTACCCTGTGTACTTGGCAGCTAAAGTAAAACAGCCGGGACTTAACTATATAAAGTCTGCTTTGACTGATTCAAGAGTGGGGTACAAGTATAAAGGACTTTTTATTAACAACATAAGCATACCAAATCTGCATTTTGAGTTGGACGGTGATTGGGATGGATTAGCTCCCGGATACTATGAGCTTAAATCATCAATGGGAAGTATTTCACTAAAATCTGACAAACCCGTCTTTGAATTGCAGCCTGGTCTGCAAATGCAAGTTGGTGAAGAATTATGGGGTCGCATGGTTTCAAAATCCGGTGTGTCTACCTTATGGCAGAATGCTAATGTAACAGTAGCTCCTTACCCATCATTAGGCAGTGGTTCCAATTTAAATGTCAGTTACATAAATGGAGAATATATTGTTGATTCACCTGTAACAATAAGCACACTTACAGGAGGTAATATAGATATAATGGATGGAGTACCTCTTTTGGACAGTGCTCAAAGCTTTGGACTTGGCAGAACTACTAACAGATTTGAGGGTTCAATCAGTGAAAGAGGATTATTAAATCTTAAATATGAATATGGTTCGGGACACAGTATGAGTACAAAAAAATCTAAAATGCTTACTACAGGCTATGATGTTGAAGCTAAAATTGCTTTTTACGGCAGGATTCATTACGACAGATTTGATAAGGAATGGAAGTTAGACTACTACCGTTATTATTTAAGCGGCAGAGGGCAATACTACTGGAAAAAACCTTACACCATACCAAAACTTGATATAGGCGGATGGGGCAAGGTGTCAATGGGCTCTAATGTTGACGGGGTATTAGCTATGTATGGAGATGAATACAGCAACAGGGATTTTGAAGGCATACTTGAATTTGACCCATATATATATATTTCAATAGGAGCAGGAATTGAAAAGACATTGTCTGTTGAAGGATATGTTACAGGTCATATTCCAGCGGAGTTTCACATACCTACGGGATATATCCAGGTAGAACCAAATATTTCTGCCGGAATTGATGTTTATTATATATATGACTCAAGTGAGCTTTATTATAAAGAAATAGCACGCACACATTGGGATAATGGCAAGGAAAAAGTTAAATTGCTTTCCGGACAGTTTGTGGCCGGACTAGAGGAAGATATAGAGCTTGTACCTACAGCAAGGAATTACCTAGAAAGAGGTTCATCGTGGCTTGCAGGAAGTAAAAAACAAAGAAGTATGGTGGTATCCTCTAGAGCAGCAACTGTTGAAGAAGACATAAGTTCACATATTGAAACCATGACAGAAAACATTTATCCCAGAGCAGAGGTTCAGCTGATAAATGGTGAGAATAAACAATGGCTAATATGGACAGATGACAATCCTGTTAGAGATGCAAATAACCGTACACAGTTGAAGTACTCTGTCTACAGAGATGGAAGCTGGTTAGAGCCTGAATGGTTTGGTCAGGATGAAACAGCTGATTTTGCTCCTGCAGCGGCGGCTATGGGAGACGGCATGCTATTGGCATGGCAAAATATTAAAAATGTTATGACCGAAGAAAGTAAGACAGTTTCATTTGTAAAAGATTCAGAAATAAGCGTCACTAACAGTATTTACAAGGATGATGGCAGTGAGCCAAATGTAATAATGTTGACAAATGACGATAAATTTGACCATTCACCTATTATTGCAGCAGATGGCACAAATGCAATTTTGGTTTGGACAAAATCAGAAGGATTGAGCTTTACATTTGGAGAAGATATGGATGCTCTTCATTCTCCTGAAAACAGTGATTGTTTGTACAGCTCTGTATGGGATGGTCATACATGGAGCACTCCTGAGGAAATAGAAGGTTCATTGCCAACTGTTGTAGATTCAAATCTATCAATGCATGGAGAACAAGGGTTGCTCACTTACACTCTTGATATGGACAATGACATGCTAACTCAGGATGACAGAGAGGTTTATTGCAGAATCTATGACGGAACAGCATGGGGCAATGCAATAAGTCTGACAAATAATAATATTGAAGATTCTGCACCAAAGGCAATATATATTAATGGTGAATGGTTTATTATATGGCAGCAAGACGGAACAGTTATGTACAAAGCAGGTTTAAGTGCAGAAGCTAAAACGGATGAATTCCTTTCAGAAGTGCCAAGTAACTATGAAATTACAATTATGGAAGGGTCCAATCCACAGCTTGCCGTAGTGTATACAAATACTAATTCAGATAATACAACATCACTTTTAACATCTTTTTATGATATTAAAAAAGGAATGTGGAGCAATATTGTTACTTTGATTGAAGATGCGGGTTACATTCGTTCCTTCAGTCCAATATTTACAAAAGAAGGAAAGCTTAACATTGTTTATACTAATGCGGAGGTTATAAATAAAGTTATTGAAGAAGTCAGCTTTTTATCACCAAGTGACAAGGTTGATCTAATGCTTTTAAGCTACACGCCTAAGCATGATATTGCTCTTGATGAGGATAGCAATCTTCAATTAACACCTGCAATTCCAATTCAAGGAACTTTGACGACAGTATCGGCAGTTGTAAAAAATCTCGGTGACTTTGCTGAAAATGCAACCTTATACCTATATGAAGGAAGCTCTGCTGATGGAAAGCTTTTAGGTGAAACAGCAACAACTGAACCTATAGCAGCAGGTTCGGAAGCCAATCTTCAGATTGAGTGGCTTGTGGGTTTAGAAGATAAAAGCGAGTATGAGCTGTATGCCATTGTTCGAACAGATGGAGAAATTGATGAGGCAAATGAAAATAACAATAGTTTAAGTATGAAAATTGCAACTGCAGATGTGGCAGTAACCGGTTTAGAATGTGAAAATATAGCCGGAAATGATTATCTGGCAAAAGCAACAATAGCAAATACAGGTAGCAAAATGCTTGAAGATGTGACAGTACAGATTATACATGAAGAAAGTGGGCAAATTTTGAAATCCAAGTCAATAGACCAAATAATGATTGGGAAGAAAATAGATTTAAGCTTCCTATTCACTTCCAATGATTTAAATGAAGGTGAAGATGGTGAAATAAACATGTATGTAAGCGCCACGCCTAAGCATGTTGAGAAGGAATATTCCACAGAAAATAACATTTACCCATTTGCTCTGGAAAAAGCTTATGTTACTGTGGATAGAATTGATCCTGCACCTAATGAAATGCAAATAAATGTGGAAAAACCTATAACAATTAACTTTAACATGAATGTTGAACCAGGCTTAGGATTTTCAGAGATAGAATTATATGATGATGACTTGAATGAGGTAGATATAAATAAGGTTTTGGACGGCAGAATTTTGACAATTACTCAACAAAGTTCGTTGGCATATAACACAGGATATACCCTTGTATTGCCTGCAGACGCTGTTTCTGGTTCTTATGGTCATACAATGAATGAACCCTACAGTCAGCACTTTGTTACCACATCAAGCAATCCTGAAATTACTTTTGCTTATCCAGGTGATGGGATGACAGATATAGCGTTGGATACAGAGTTAAAGGTGAAATTCAACCAAAATGTTGATAATGGCCCAACATTTAATAACATTGCAATGTATACAAAAGATTCTAAAAAGGTATCAGCATCAGCATTTACAGAAGGAGAATGGCTGTATATAAATGTTGCAGGGAATTTGAAAGGAAGTACGGCATACTCACTTGTAATTCCCGGAGGTGCGGTACAAAACGCAAATGATGAAATGCTTGAAAAAGATTATATTCTGAATTTCACAACCACAGAGACAAAAGGAAATGAAGGTGATAGTAGCAATAAATCAAATTCACATTTCTTACAACAGGGATATAAAATTTCAAAAGATGAAAAGGGCACTGTAATTATTGATATAACTGAACAGTTATATTCAAAGGCTCCATTTAGAATATCCATCCCATATACACCAACGGCAGAGGAACTGCAAAGCCCTGAAAGTATTATAATCAGGTACGTGGATGGCAGCGGTAACTTAGTTGTGGTTCCTGATGGACACTATGATACTGATGCAGGTGCATTAATTTTTAAGGTCAATGGCTTCAAGCGTTTTACGGTTGGATTTAACAAGGTCAATTTTAATGATGTAGCTTCAAACGCATGGTACTGTAAGGCCATAAGTTTCATTGCAGCAAGAGGGATAACCACAGGTACGGGAGATGGCAACTACAGCCCTGATGCGAAACTGACACGCGGTGATTTTCTTGTATTGCTTATGAGGTCCTACAGCATACTTCCAGATGAAAGTCCTGATGATAATTTTGCTGACAGCGGAAACACTTATTATACAAACTATTTGGCTGCTGCCAAAAGACTTGGCATTACTGAGGGAGTGGGTAACAATATGTTTGAACCAGAAAGAGAAATTACCCGTCAAGAAATGTTCACACTTTTGTATAATGCTTTAAGAACTATTGGTGGACTGCCTGAAAAAATTTCAAGTAAGACACTTTCGGACTTCACAGATGAAGAGCTGATTGCTTCATGGGCAAGAGATGCTTTGACACTGCTTGTTGAAACAGGAACCATCTCAGGAAATGCCGGCAAGCTGTCTCCGACAAGCACCACAACCAGAGCGGAAATGGCACAGGTGCTATACAATCTGCTGTCAAGATAGACATAATTATATTTGTTTTAGTACAATAAAAAACTCTCAGAAAATAATTTTGAGAGTTTTTTATTATCAAAGCTGTATAAAAAGTATTTGAATATTGTATATATGGTATGGTATTATATATATAAATAATTTTGTGGAGGATAATTACTATGCCAGCATTAAGATTAAAAGCAATTGATTCTGAAAAGGTTCTTGAAATAAGTAAGGATTTAATAGATGAACTCCAGAAAATAATTCAGTGTCCAAGGGATTATTTTAGTATAGAAGTGGTTTCATCTTCATTTATAATGGATGGTAAATTTGTGGACGGACTTCCGGGAGTTGATGTTTCTTGGTTTGACAGAGGGCAGGAAACTCGTGATGAAGTGGCAAGTATAATTACCAGATACATAAATTCAATTGGATATGAAAATGTGGATATAATATTTACTGGTCTTGAAAAAAATAGATATTATGAAAATGGTGAACATTTTTAAAATTATGTGTAATTGTTTAGTTTGAGCTTGAAAAACAAGCTCTTTTTTTCTTTACAATAAATTAGTATTGTGTTTTAATATATATGAAAACAAGTTAAAAATTAATTGAAAGGATGAAAAATTGTGAAAATTATTAAATTTATATTCATTTTATCATTTATAATATTGATCACAACATTTCATTGTTTCAGTTATGTTGAAAACGATATTCCTGCGACGATTTTAAGGGTAGGGTTTGACCCTAATTTACCTCCGTATCAATTTTATGAAAATGGTGTATATAAAGGATTCAACATAGATTTGATGAATAAGATTGCAAGGACAAACAACATTGAGCTAGTTATGGTACCAATGCCGTTAAATGAATGTTTATCTAAATTCAAAAGCCAAGAAATTGACATGATTATGGGAATTAGATATATGAATGAACTTGATGATATTATGGATGTAAGTGACAGTTTAGTTCAATCTACAATTTCTATTGCAATGTTAAAAAGCAAAGAAAATAAAGTTCAAAACACATTAAATGTTGCACCTTTAGTAATAGCTGTTGAACGGGGTTCTGTTGAATATGAATTTGTTAAAAATATAAAAAAAGCAAATTATAATGTTGCATTTAATCAGGAATCGGTTATAGAACTTCTCCTTATGGGAAGAGCTGATATGATGATAGGCGTAAGGCATGTACTAGATTACATATTAGATAAAAATAATTTGACAGATTTTTATACTATAAGCAACAGCTATGAAACTCCTGTTAATTATTATCTTGGCCTGCAAAAAGAAAACAGCAATCTTTTAAATACTATTAATTCAGAATTAAGAAAATTAAAGATGAATGGTGACTACGAAGAAATCTACAACAAGTGGATAAATGACAAGAATATTGAAAATCAAAAGAGAGTTAAGAGAAATCTGTGGATAATGTCTGTAATTATTATTGTTGTATTGCTTGTGCTTCTTGCGGTTGCATACATTAACATCAAACTTCAGCACAAGGTTGAAGAAAAAACAAAGGAGCTAAGCGATTCTAACAGTCAGCTTCAGAAGAAAATACTCGAGATAAGAAACAGTAACGAACTTAAAAACCTTATAAGCGAAAGCAGCCCAAGAAGTATAGTGATATTTGACAATGAAGGTAAAATTACTACAATGAATGAAAATTGTCTTAAAATATGTGGTTGTTCACATGTGCCTATTGGGGAGAGCATATATAATTATTCTCCTTTAAATATGATGCTCGATAATAATCTGGAACGTGTTCTTAATTTTGGTGAAAGTTATATGGGCAAGGAAATGGAATATGAGACAAAAGAGAGAAAATGGATATTCAGATATGTAATATATCCTTTAAATGATTATGAAAAGAAAACAAGAGGAGCTATTATTACCATAGAAGATGTTACCGACGAAAAGATATATATGGCTCAAGCAGCGGAAAAGGAAAAAAACAGAGCACTTATACAAATAATATCAGGCATAGCACATGAAATTAGAAATCCTCTTACATCTATAAAAACATATGTTGAACTTTTACCAAGGAAGAAGGACAATTTAGAGTTCCAAAAACAAATAACTGCAGTAGTGCCGAGAGAGGTTGAAAGAGTTAATACATTAATTGAAAATCTAATAAATTATGCTAAACCTAGAACCAGAAATATTGAAAGTGTTCATGTGATGGAAGTTATAGAAGCTTGTGCTCTTTTATCCAGACCTGTAATAAGCGGCAATAATATTGAATTAAAGATAAATGTCCATGGTGATTTATATATAAGAGTAGATAAAAATCAAATAAATCAGGTGTTGTTAAATTTGCTGCTTAATGCAATAGATGCAATTACCGATATGAGGCAGCATAGTGAAGATAAAAATAAGTTTGAAATAAAAATCAATGCATGGAAATTAGAAAATAAAGTTTTTATATCTGTTGAAGATAATGGTATAGGTATGACAGCGGATGAATTAAAAAATGTATATGAACTGTTTTATACCACTAAAGTAAAAGGCAGTGGTATAGGACTTCCTCTATCAAAGCAGATTGTTGAAGATAATGATGGCAAGATTGAAATAAAAAGTGAAAAATACGTAGGAACAAAAATTATAATAACTTTTAAAGGAGATTTCTATGAAAAAGAAAATATTGATAATTGATGATGAAATAGATATTTGCTCATCATTAACATTCGCTTTAGAAGATAAATATGATGTGAAATCAACTATAAATCCAAAAGAAGGGCTAAATATTTTAATTAAGGAAAGCATTAATCTTGCGCTTTTGGATTTGAAAATAGGAATGGTTGATGGTATAAACGTATTGGGAGAAATAAAGAACATAGATAAATCCATTCAGGTTATAATTATGACTGCGTATGGTTCTATTATGTCTTCTGTTGATGCAATAAAAAAGGGTGCGTATACATATTTAACTAAGCCCTTAGATTTAAATGTTCTTGAAGATTCTATAAGTCAAGCTCTAGAATATCAACAAAAAAATGAAAAAGTCAAATACATTGACAGTGAATTAGAAAATAAATATACTTACAATGGAATAATAGGTAAAAGCCCTGCCATGAAGAATGTATTTCATATGATAGAAAAGCTTAAGGATGTTGACACAAGCGTGGTTATAATAGGTGAAAGCGGCACAGGCAAAGAATTAGTTGCAAGGGCGATTCATTTTTCAGGAAAGAGGAAAAACGGCAATTTTGTTGAAATAAATTGTGCGGCAATTCCGGAGGGATTATTGGAGGAAGAACTTTTTGGACACAAGAAAGGAACTTTTACAGGAGCATTAACAGATAAACAGGGTAAGTTCGAGTATGCAAATAATGGTACCATATTCTTAGATGAAATCGGAGATATGCCGTTTAAATTACAGTCAAAGCTTTTAAGAGTTCTCCAGCAGAAAAGATATACTCCTTTGGGAAGCAATATACCTGTCGAGCTTAATGTGAGAGTTGTTGCAGCCACCAACAGAGATTTAAAAAAACTTGTTGAGGAAGGTAAATTCAGAGGGGACTTGTATTTTAGACTCAACGTATTTGAAATAGACTTGCCTCCTCTGAGAGAGAAAAGGCAGGACTTGCCGCTGTTATATAATCATTTTATAAATCATTACAATAAAGAGATGAATAAAGAAGTTGTGGGACTGTCTAAAGAAGCAGAGGATTGCTTGTTAAATTACAACTATCCGGGAAATATCAGAGAGTTATCAAATATAATAGAATGTGCGGTTCTTCTTGCAAAAGATGATGTTATTGAGGCTGAAAATTTGCCGGTAGAAGTTCAAAATAAAAAGATTAATATAAACGACGAACTGGACTTAAATATGGGAACAAGTATTGGTACAGACAGCCTTATAGGATTGACTCTCCAAGAGGCAGAGAAGAAACTGATTAAAGCAGCGTTAGAATTGAACAATGGACATAAAAAGGCTACAGCTACAATGCTGGGTATAAGCGAACGGGGATTAAGATACAAAATAAATGAATATGGACTTAATATATGAAATCCAACGAGCGCGAGAGCGGCAAAAAATTCACATCGGCAATTTTTGCCGCTTTTTTGTGGCAAAAATTGCCGATGTGATGAAATAATAAACTTTCATTAGTTGGACAAAATAGCTTGTATATAAATTTTATATTGAAATTTAAAGGGAAATATATATTTTAAAATAATGAAAAAATAATTGGCATAACGCTTGCTTATATAATTGTTAAAATCATTATAGAAAAATTGGAGGAGAAATTATGATTAAAAAGAAAATTGCTTTGTTGTTATCACTAACAGTTTTGGTTACAACAGTACTGACAGGGTGCGGCAGCAGTAAAGCTCCAGAACAACCTGCATCTGAAAATACAGATGGTCAATCACAAGAGCAGCAATCGGAAATAAACAAGAGTGATTACTTTATTACAGTGGCAACAGGTCCTACAAGCGGCTTGTATTATCCAATAGGTGGAGCTTTTTCAAGCGTGTTCCAAAATAAATTAGGATATAAATCATCGGCACAATCTACAGGAGCTTCTGTAGAGAATATCGGACTAATATTAAATGGTGATGCGGAACTGGCAATAGTAATGTCAGACTCAGTAGCGCAAGCATATGATGCATTTGGCGCTTTTGAAGATAAGGAACCGGCAACTGATTTGAGAGCAATAATGGGATTATATCCTAATTTTGTTCAGCTAGTTACAACCAAAGATACAGGTATTACTAAGTTTGAAGATTTAAAAGGTAAAAGAGTTGGTATCGGTGCTCCAAATTCAGGAGTTGAACTAAATGCAAGAATGATGTATGAGGCACATGGTATGACTTATGAAGATAGTAAAGTTGACTATCTGAATTATGGCGAAGCTATAGATCAGATGAAAAACGGATTAGTTGATGCAGTTTTTGTTACAAGCGGAGTTCCAAATGCGACAGTTATGGAACTGGGAACAACTGCTGATATAGTTGTTGTTCCAATAGACGGAGAAGGGCTTAAAAATTTAACTGAAAAATATCCATTCTTTGTTCCGGATGTTATTCCTGCAGATGCTTATGGTACTGATACAGATGTAAATACAGTTACAGTAAGAAATATAATGCTGGTAAGTAAAGATTTGCCTGATGAAGTTGTATACGACTTAACAAAGGGTATATTTGAAAATATTGATGATATTAAGGCATCTCATGCAACAGCAGCAAAACATATTTCTTTAGAAAATTCACACATAGGTGTTGACATTCCTTTCCATCCGGGTGCAGTTAAATACTATGAAGAACAAGGTATAACAGAGTAAATTGAAAAATAAAAAAAGTATGGTGAAGCATTTCGGTGCTTCATCATATATAAAAATATTTTTACTGTTCATGGTTGTTTCAATATGTATATTAAATATTTTCTTTAAAATTGGATATACAAAGATTTTAACTATAACTCATCAGGAAACTGATGAGTTATATGTAAAAACCAGAGTGGTTTCAGGAGATACTTTAAGGTATAAATGGATTCATTCATTTGAACATATCCCATGGATAGAAGAATATGAAATACTTGATGATAATAGCCTGCAGTTACACGAAATCAAAGTAGCCGGATTTGGAGCAGGAATACCAGAAAATGAAGGTAAGGTTAAAATTAGAGATGGAATGGTAATAATGAGTGATTTAAATAAGAATTTTGAAGAAATTAATTGGATTAATTCCAATACGGCACTTGCATATATAGAGGTAAACGATGAAGAAATAATAAAAGGCAGTGAACTGCCTCATCATGAACCCCTGAAATTAGTTGTAAAGGAGATGTTATCAATATGGCCAAGGTTTCGTTAGATGTCAAAGATAAAAGTATGGAAGAACAGCAAAACGAGCTTTTAGAGAAGTTCGATAAAGAGTCAAAAACAAGGAAATTTGAAAATAAAACATTAGCAAAATCAATATTTTGGATTGCAGTAATTATAGCTTTATATCATTTTATTACTTCGTTCATAGGTTACCCGGCAACACATAAGCACAGGTCATTGCATGTGGCAATGATGCTGTTTATGACATTCTTTTTATATCCTGCCACTAAGAAAACAAGCAGGAAAAAACCAACATGGTATGATATTGTTTTTGCAGCATTGTCAATTGCAGTGGCTGCGTATGTATGGATAGATTACAGTAATTTTATTAACAGAATGGGTTCGCCAAGTACAATGGATATTATTATGGGTACTATACTTATAATTACAGTTTTGGAGGCGTCAAGAAGAATTTCAGGATGGCCGCTTGTTATTTTAAGTATTTTGTTTATTCTTTATGGACTTTTTGGGCAGTCAATGCCTGGAATATTTGCTCATAGAGGATATAACTGGACAAAGTTAGTAAACCATATTTTTATAAATACAGAAGGAATTTACGGTACATCAGTTAATGTTGCAGCAAGCTATATATTCCTGTTCATTCTGTTTGGTTCGGTTATGAATAAATCAGGTATGGGGCAGTTCTTCAATGACATAGCACTTGCACTTGCAGGACATACAAAGGGAGGTCCTGCAAAGGTTGCAGTTATAGCAAGCGGATTCTTGGGTAGTATCAATGGATCAGCAGTTGCCAATGTCGTAACAACAGGTGCATTCACTATTCCATTGATGAAAAAAACAGGATACAGCAAAGAATTTGCCGGTTCTGTTGAAGCTTCGTCATCTGTTGGTGGGCAATTGCTTCCGCCTATAATGGGTGCAGCAGCATTTATAATGGCTGAAATGCTTGGTGTAAAATACGGTGTAATAGTTATAAGTGCAGCGATACCGGCATTGCTATATTATTTGGGAATATTGATACAGGTTCAATTGAGAGCATCTAAAAATAATTTAGAAGGCATTCCAAAAGAAGATTTACCTAAGGTAAAAGAAGTAATGAAAGCAAGAGGACATTTAATAATACCAATTATATTTTTGCTTTACATGCTATTATTCAGCGGTAAAACAGTTATATTTTCTGCATTCCTGACAATAATCGTAACAATTGCAGTAAGTATGATTAGGCCTGAAACCAGAATGAGCGCACAAGATATAATTGAAGCATTAGAAGAAGGTACTCGTTCCGTTGTATCGGTAGCAGTTGCATGTGCAGTTGTTGGCATAATTATTGGAGTTGTAAGCTTAACAGGATTTGGTTTAAATATGGCTAATGCCATTATTCAAATAGGTAGTTCACATTTATTAGCCACATTGGTATTAACAATGATTACATGTATGATTTTGGGCATGGGATTGCCATCAATACCTGCATACTTAATTACTGCAACAATTGCAGCACCGGCATTAATTCAATTAGGTGTTCCGGATATAGCAGCCCACATGTTTGTTTTCTACTTTGCAATGTTTGCTAATATAACACCGCCGGTTGCCTTGGCTTCATTTGCTGCAGCAGGAATTTCAGGCGGAGATCCAATGAAAACAGGATTGCAGTCGGTTAAACTATCATTGGCGGGATTCATAGTGCCTTACATGTTTGTTTACAATTCAGCATTGTTAATGATAGATACAACACCTTTACTGGCAATTCGAGTAGTTATAACGTCAATCATAGGTGTATTCATGCTTGGTATAGCTACAGAAGGTTATGTTTATTCAAAACTTCCTATGCTTTTTAAACCAATAGTATTTGCAGGAGCAATATTGTTGATTACAGAAAATATGTATCAGGATTTCATAGGACTTGCGATACTTGTATTATTAATCATTTTTCAAAAATCTAAAGCAAAGAGAGAGCTGTCAGATAAAACAAAATTAGCATAACAATTTGTCAGATAACTGTACGTATGTTTTTATAAAAACATACTAATGCTTCAAATGTACTGAATCAGTTGAATAATATGGTGCTTCCTATTTATTGCAACGATGTAAATAATATTAATGAATTTTCAAGTTATAATCATGTGATTATATAAAAATGCAGGCTGAGAATACTTTCAGTCTGCATTTTTTCATAATATTATTTCAATTCGGAGCCGCCCCATTCAATGACTGTAAAGCCTTCCCTGGTGAAGGGTTTAAAATCCTGAGGAGCAATATCAACAGGCTGATTCAGAGGCTTGTAAACCATAAATATCCTCAATATGCTGTCGGGCTCGGGGGTAATATTGAGTTTTGCACTTTTTTTATAGGCACCTGTCTGAAAGCTTATTAAATTATACTTGTTCTTATTCATTTGAGGCAGCCAGTATACAATAAAATCATTCATTTCCTTGTAGTTTAATCCCATGTTCCAAAGCGTATCCTGCAAGAATTTCAAGGTGTCTTTTCCTTCAACAACAAATCCCTTGGATAAGTCCCAATATGCTGTTCCTTCACCTTCCCAGAACAAATATGAATATTCTCTTCCGTCATCTTTATTTATCAGAGTTCCGTCAGGTTCTGCTGTAACATTCCATCCTTTGTCGTAATCCGGATATGTGCATGTTAAATCTCCGTTGAAATCCAGCCGTACAGAAATATCAGTTGTTTCTTGAGGATATAGGTATATTACGGGCTTTGCAAAATCTCCCAGAAATCTGTATTCATAATACTGTTTGCTGGAATCATATGTGCCAAGATAATAAGAATCAACCAAATCAGCAATATAATAGCTGAGCATGCGTTTTGTTGCAGGTATTTTATAAGGCTTTTCATATGGGTCAGCTACGGAAAATGGGTTGCTGTACAAATTAAATGAGGAATCCTGCATATCCTTACAGTAATCTTCTTTTATACGCCCTATAAGTGCCCAACTTCCATATATTGAACTGAATTCTCCCCATTTTAGCTGGGTAAATTCTTCACCGGTGTGCTCATTCACAAAAGGCTCTTTTTCAAAAATCATAGGTTCACCATAATAATAGTAATTGCCATCAGAGTCTTTACGAAAAACTTCTGTAAATACAAGATTGTTGCCTTCCAAATTAAACAGATAATCTGTATCTGATATTTCTCCGGTTTTTCTGTCTTTGTAAGACATATTGAACCATGCTTTGCTGCCGTCATCAAGCTTTTTTATACCCAATCTGTTGCCCAGTTCATAAACCACTGTATGATAATTCCAAAGTGTATCAATATATACAAGATTATTTCCATCCATACGGTACACATCCACATCTACTGTTTTGATATTATTCTCATCATTCATCTGCTCCCAGCTATCCGGACACTTGGAGACCAGAACTTCAGGAGTACTATCAAAATCAAGGTCAAGAAGAGATACACCTACAACAGAATCTGGAATAAAGATATTTGTGTTTGAAATTAATGAGTTGTATGCAGATGTCATTTCATCGCTTTTGTCACTGCTTTCAATATTAAATTGCTGTGACAGAATTTTATTAGTATCCTCAGAAATGAGACTATATCCTAAAAGCTCGGCAGTAGAATTGTATCCTGACACTGTTGTGTAACTGCAATTAAAATTGTTGAGCTGTAGCCGCGCGTATACATAATCTGAGCCTAAATTCTCCAAATCACCTTTGAGAGAATTATCAATTTCAGTAATTGCTAAATCGAGCGTATCTGCCTCTACATCAGTACCGTTAATTTTATAACTACATAATTCACTGCCGGAATGATATACAGGAAGCCCCTTCATGTATGATGGGTCAATTATAACACTGTAGACGTCTTGACTTCTGTGTATAAATCCATACACTGCCAAGTTATCTATAGAATAGCTGTACTTGATTTCATTTATTTTGGCATTTGAAATATTAGAATCAGGACACTCCAGGGACAATATCATATCACCCTTTGAAATGTTGTAGTCTGTTTTAAAGGATTCACTAGCCCAGTCTCTATTCATAAAATACAAATAATCCCTGCTTGCTACGGCGGTGTCTATAGCACCTGTTCCGTATTCGCTGTCTATTCCTTTGCAGTAAAGCGCCTGACTGGAATTTCTTACAGTTTTGTAGCTGTAGTCTGAAACTGATACTTCACAATCAGATAATCTGATAGATGATTCCAAGTTGCCTGAAAATAAAAGACGGCTATCATCTCTTTGTTCAAGTTGAATGTTTTTAAGCTGTTCATCTGTTAAGTCCATGAGAGAAAAACTGTTATCCTCCGTGCTTTCTGTATTTTCTTCAGACTCAGCAGGCTTTTCGGATTCTTCAAATTCTTTAGGGTTTTCAGATTCCTCAAACTCATCAAATTCTTCACGACTTTCAGATTCTTCAGATACATTTTTGCTATAATCATTATCAGCAAGAGTATCATTTGTGCTGCCTGTATATTTACAAGATGTTAAAACAATACAAAAAATAAATGCAATGATTAATTTTTTCATGATTCACCTTCTTAAAAATAGTTATATATACATACTGACGATATTCATTCATAAATGTTCCTTATAAAACAAAAAATGGATAAATTCTCCTTGCTATTTCTTGGAGATTGGTATACAGCCAAAAGAACATTTGCTATTGTGTAATTTTTCAAACTTATTTTACAGGTTGACAATGATGATATGGATAGTATAATTGAAATAAAAACGTAGGAGTAAACATGCTAGAAGTTGGACAAATAATAGAAGTAAATATAATAGATATAAATTATGAAGGAAAAGGTGTAGCCAAAGTTGATGATTTCGTAGTTTTTGTTGAGGGCTCCATAACCGGAGATTTTGTTAAAATAAAGATAACACAAAAAAAGAAAAACTATGCAATCGGAAAACTTTTAAAAATAATTAATAAATCCAATGACAGGATAGAACCACCATGTGAATTTTCTGCTCAATGTGGCGGATGCCAGCTTATGCATATGGATTATAAAAAGCAGCTCATATATAAAAAAGACAGAGTCATAAATGAATTTAGAAGAGCATCAGTTAATATAGAGGAAGCTGTTGTAAATGACACAATAGGTATGGAAGATCCTTTTAGATACAGAAATAAAACAGCATTTTCTGTAACAAAGAAAAATAATGAAATAGTTATTGGACCATATGAAGAAAAAACTTACAACACTGTAGATATAAGCGGTTGCATGCTTCAAAGCAAACAAGCAGATGAAATAATAAATGCCTTTAAATATGCTATGATAAAATATAATATAGAGCCATATGATAAAAAAACAGGTAAAGGTATAGTTCGTAATCTTGTAATTAGAAGCAATAAGCAAAATGAAATAATGTTGATTATCGTTACAAATACAGAAAATTTCCCAAATAGGAATGATATAATAAAAGAGCTGTTATTTAAGGTTAAGAAAATTAAAACTGTTATACAAAATATTAACAATAAAAATACAAATCTAATAATGAGCAACAAAAACATAACGTTATTTGGAGAAGGAACTATAAGTGACACAATAGATAATTTGATTTTTACTATATCACCTGATACGTTCTTTCAAATTAATCAAATTCAAACACAAAACCTTTATCAAACAGCTTTAGATTATGCACAATTAGAAAAAAATGATATTTGTTTTGATTTATATTGTGGAATTGGAACCATATCACTTATGGCAGCCAAATATGCAAAAAAAGTATATGGCGTGGAAATAGTTGAGCAATCCATAAAAAATGCTATAGAAAATGCAAAATTAAATCATATAGAAAATGCTGAATTTTATGCCGGCAAAACAGAAAAAATTTTACCAATGCTTTATAATAAAGATGTCATTCCAGATGTTGTAATACTGGACCCACCCAGAAAAGGTTGTGAAAAAGAAGTTATTGACACAATAATAGACATGTCACCTAATAAAGTTGTCTATGTATCGTGCAATCCATCAACTTTGGCAAGAGATGTGAAGCTTCTGGAGGGTGGAAATTATAAGCTACTAAAGGTACAGCCAGTTGATCAATTCCCGTGGTCAACGCATGTTGAGTGCGTGATTCTGATGACGTGTTGTGGTGATAAGGAGAAGAAGTAGAGGTTGACCACAACATGTAGTGGTTTGAGGACGAAAATTGGGTCAAAAAACAGTGAAAAAACACCGTTTTTTGACCCTTAAAAATAGGTTGTTTTATAGATGACATAGGGTGAATTGAGTGATGATAGGGGGAAAATGGTAAAATTAGGTTGATAAATAAATGATTGGCTAATATACTATAGATGAACATCAGTAGAATTATACGCGAAGTAGAGACTATTAATTTTTTGGGAGGTAGAAAAGTTGATATATGGAATAAGTCACATTACTTTTATTGTCAAAGACTTAGGAAAAGCCACAAAATTTTTTAAGGAAATTTTCGAAGCCAAAGAAATTTATTCAAGCGAAGATAAAACATTTTCTATATCCAAAG
>SWCH01002642.1_pt1 | contig 21216 bp, 19 predicted proteins | sample 4690051 | NCBI WGS metagenome assembly SWCH01 (sample SAMN10267282, study PRJNA491770) | bioreactor metagenome | isolation source: DHS bioreactor inoculated with | place: Japan: off Shimokita Peninsula | reverse complement strand
CTGCATAATCAATATATTCTTTACCCCAATGGGTGGCAATATCCGTAAATTTTGCACTTGGCTCGGTGTAGCCTATACCGTATACGGATAAATGATCCGTAGTTATAATCAAGCTCTCACTTTCAGCATCATAAGAAGCTCCGGGCATTTGTTTTACATTTCCCTCATCATCAACGTATACACCGAACAAATACCCTATTGCCTCATTTTCATGCGGCGTGTAGAATATGGATAGAGTTGCCGTTCCGCTGCCTAGATTACTTACATTTACAGTTTTACCGTCTTTTACATAGCTTATAACAACAGCATATACTGCCCTGTTGCCGATAAGTTCCCGTGCCTGTTCAGAAAGTCCTGCAGCCGGAGATATTGCTATGGTTACATTGCCTGAACTTTGTTTCAGAATTTCCTTCAATGCTTTAATGTCAAGTCTGAGAGAATACTCTGCACCATTTATCGTAAGCTCGGTTACTCCCTCATTCACGAGACTGTTCAAGGCTGCTCTGCTCATTATTATCTTCAATGAGTCCTTCTTAACCATGGCAGCAGCATCCAGTTCCACAGAAATACCATTTGCACTCTTACCATGTTCCTTTGCATATGATTGCGCCTTTGCAATTGCATCTGTGATGTCTTTATCCGGTATATTTATATTTTCCGTAACAGGAATAACTGCCGTCACAGGATCTACCGGGCTTTTCTCCTGTGCTATCACAATATCCGACACAGTCGGTGCGGCTGATGTTCCTGATCCTCCTGTTTGCCCCGGTTCTGTCGATTGTCCTTTTCTTATTATCTGTGCAAAAGCAGTAGTAGACACATTGCCTGCTGCATCTCTTGCCTGAAGCAGAATGGTAGCACTGTCTGCTGCGGTACGCCATGAACTTGCCGGGTTTAATTGTCCTTTCACAGCAAATACACCGTTTCCATCTGCTGTAACCTGCTCGTTTTCATCAAGATTGTCAAGCTCGGCACCGTTTGTTTCATCCCCGGTTATAATAGGTCCTGCTAGCGTCACCTTCGCATTAGATTCTGTAAATCCTGTAACACTAAAGCTGCCTGTATTATAATCTGCCTGGAAGGAATCGCTGTCAAGCGTGAGCAGCGGCTGCACATCGTCAAGTCTAAGACCTATGTAATCCACCGTAACGTCTCCCTGTGCATTTGACGCTGTAACCTTCAGGTTGAGCGCACCTTCAAAATCTTCCGGAGTATAGACGGAAAGCATCGGGCTCATACCATCTCCATCTGTTTCTGCTATGACAGCACCTGTGTCCATGCGCGTAACAACCATATGCGTAGGAGTCCATTTTCCGTCTACAAAGGAATCTATTTGAAATAAACTCTTACCGTTAATATAAAAAATCTTCATGGAGTTTTCACCTTCAACGAAAGGTTCCGGCTTGTAAGTGAGCTTAGGAAATTTTGCTTCAGGTAGATATTGTCCGCTACTCTGCACTTCATCACTTTCAACAGGCAAGCTGTCATTACTGCCGTCCCCATCATCATCCATCAAATATTTGAAAGCTGATATGCCTATTTTGTAGCTTTTTTCTGCCTTGAGAAGAGATACAGTATCATCGCTATTGCCTGCCGTGACAGCCATATCAAGTGTATACTCATCATTTGCATCCTTAACGAGATCATCTGATTTCAGCAAATAATTTGCTCCCGTTTCAATCCAGTTGCTGCCATCCTCCTGATACAGTCTGATGTAGTAACCATCCACCGATTCACCTGACGGCTCTTTCCAACTTGCGCGCATTGCCTCGCTTCCTATGGATTTAAGCTCAACATTTTCAGGCATGTTCGGTTGAATATTGTTGATATATGTAACTTCATTGTCAAACCCATCAGCATCTGTTTTTATGAAAGCAATTTCATCGTCCTTCACAGTTCCGTCGCCATCAAAATCATCCTTAATCTGTTCTAACAGCACTGTTGTTACATAATAGCTTCCTGTTGGAACCGTACCGCCGGAAAGAGGAATATTTTCATTGATTACACCATTTGCCAGTACATTACTCTGAGATAACAGATAATCCGTAGCATCCTTTTCATTTCCAAGATATGTGCGCAAAATGTATGACGTGCTGCTGTCCATATCCTCTACCGTACCGGACAACTCTCCTGTTTGGCTAATATTCATACCTGAAAGGGATGCGTAAGGACTTGCATAATAGCAGACAATATCAAATGGTTCTTCCGATGAATCAAAATTCCATGTTCCTCCACTTGGCAGCTTTAATGTCACATAATTGTCTCCTAAGAATGTATTTGCTTTATCTTGATTTATTACCTCACCATTGTCGTTAAATTTCGCAAGTATGGCGGAAAATGTTGTACTTCCAGAATTGGTAATATTCATACTGTTTAAAAGCTCCTCGGGAGTTGCATTTGAATTCTCCTTCAATATCAAAGAAAATGCAAGTTTTTCAGGGTCAACAGCAGTGTCTGAGAACTCAACATCATATGTTTTGCCTGTTTCACCTATCTTAGTTATATTGACACCTGTAATCCCCGAGTCGTATTCGACTCTGCCCTTTATGCCTGCAGAAGTTGTACTGCCGGAGCTGTCTGGAATCATATCCGGTTCGCTTGAAGCAAGCAGAACAAGATTGTCATTTGTTACTAGAATTCCAACCTGTTCTCCTGTGCTCTCATCAAACAGTGCCAGTTTGGAAGAATGGGGATCAAACGGCTCAAATGTATCCCACCATGCTCCTACTTTTATACCCACTTTTTTGTCCTGAAAGATATAGTAAATACGGAAAGGAAGCCCTACGAATTTGCCTGTATATGCTACGCCGCCGTAGCCTGAAATATTGCTAAATGCGCTTTTGGCTGCATCACTTACAGTGCCGTTAATGGGAAAATCCGTCTGTCCGCCTAAAGAAAGGTCAATTTCCGCATTTGCCAACGTCAAGTTACCAAGTCCCCATGCTTCATCAGGAATCTGCAGCGTTCCATAAATTCTGCCGTCCGCACCAAGCACTACATACATTCTCTGACTATCGCTTATACCTGCAAATGCCGAAGCATTAACCTCTCCGCCGGCCTTAATAAAAGGCAAATCCCTTGTAATTGCAAGGTCCAGCTTCATGCCACCGTTCACAAAAAGGCCTTTATAATTTGCACCCTTGTAATTGCGAACATCTCCTCCCAGACCGACGTACCAGCTATACTCATCAATAATAGGCATTTTAAAAATTGTTCCATTGGAAAGTTTTGCCTCATAATAGCCTGCTCCAACTGTAATACCATACCAACCTTCGATAATCTCCAACACGCTTCCTTTTGCTTTTACTGTAAGCCTCAAAGGAGGCACTGCAGAATAATCACCGTTAATGGTTTTTGCTAAATCTTTAAAACCTCCGCCCAGTCCGTTGAGCTCGGCAACCACAACTGGAGGTACAAGCGGTATACCTACTTCACTTGCTACGCTGAGTTCCAATGTGTTGGGAATAAGGGCACCTGTATAAATACGTGTCAGTTCTAATGTTCCATCTGCTTCAAACATATCAAATGCATTTACTTCAAGCTCGAATGCATAGCGTTCCTCTCCAGAAAATGTGTTAATATCAGCAGAGGCACTGCCTATATCAAGCCCCATGAGCTTTTCCATGTCAATGCTGCCGGAGGCTTCAACTCCGTTAATCCCAAAGGTGTTGTTTTTCGTTCCCATACCCAATCGCTTCATATCAATATTAGCCGCTTCAATAAACGGTGTGGAAATTCCCATTTCACCTGTAAAAATCAAATTGCCCTCCATATCTGCCGTAATGCTTTCCAAGCTACACTTTGCTCCGGGTATATCAATGTGAAGAATTGCAGAATTTTCATCCGGATCCATGTTAATTTTAAGCTTCCCATCTACATACGAAAATCCTAAGCTGCCATCGGGAACCGATTTGGGCTTGTAGAATTTAAAGGTAGGTGAGGACAGATGGACATTATTTGCAGTTACCTTTCCATCAGATGATACGATGAATTCTCCATCTTCCTGCCATGTGGCAGTTAATGAAGGTGAAAGCTGGACAGCACCCTTTTCAAAAACAAAATTGCCGGAAGCCTGCTCAAAGGTACCGTGGAAAACCGCAACCAAATTTCCGCCGTAAATGGATTTCAATTCAGTCTCGTTTTTACCGGGCTGAGCCGAGAATGTACTTCCGTTTCTGACTATGCCAAGGCAAGCTGCATCCGGCGAAATATACACAGGGTCAGCAGGAATATTTGTATCACCAAACTCATATAAGTCTCGGAAGCCCCATAGTGCCCAAGTTGATTCATCAAAATAAAAATCGTGATTTACACTTACCGTGGAATTATTTTGCGAATAATGCAATGAACTGGCATATCTGTTCAAATGTCCACGTACACCAGAAATCAAAGTGGGTATCCAACCTCCCTGTCCGTCGCTCTCCCATGCGACGGCTGACGCATATCCGTCAAGAGCTATAAACTGATTGGCATAGGAAAAGGAATCTGTAAATACCTCAGTAATGTCATAACCCTCGTATGATGCTTCCATAGTATCCGTTGTAGAATATAGAGGAGACGAATAATGCGTGTATTTAGATGATGAGTATGTACTACGACTCAGACGAAGATTGCCTGCAATATTGTGCCCAACATTACCAAATTGATTATGGCGAGTTATCACGCGTATGCTTGTGCCTTCAGGGGCGTTGCTGATTTTAGCCTCGGAAAGCACTCCCCAGGTTTTTCCCGAATCATTATCGTCATAACCTACTATCATTCCATTAGTTCCGGTCGGTGCTCCCTTGTCAAGCTGTACCAACTCGTATGTAACATCAATCCTTGTTCCGTTTTCAAACGAAAAATTCTGCACTAACTTGGGATTTTCTGTATCTGTCTTGATAGTTATATCTCTGCTGCGAGGAAATATTTCATGACTCACATCCGTTTTTATTGGATTAATTTCTTCTCCCGTAAATGTCTGTGCATAAAAGGCGTAGGTTTCCGTTGCTCCCATTCCTTTAACATCGTTCAATGTCTTTTGAGACGGCACAGTAATCAAATTTCCGTCTTGAAGCCTGATATAAAATCCGATATAAGGATTTTGAATATAATAGTAGCCCTCCTTGGATCCCGCCGTAATTCCACCCACATCCCTTTTCATGGCTCCTACATAGGCAAATGCCGATGAGGGGAACATTGATGCAATCATAACTACAGTCAGAACTACTGCCATTATCCTCCTGAACATAAATTTTTGCTTCATCATGTTTGCTCCTTTCATAAAAGGTCATAAAAAACCCTATTATAGTTTTTAACACTATTATAGGGCTATATTCCTTATTATGGAAGTGACCTTTATGCTGTAAAAAGTCACTTTTTTACTTCCTTAATGTATGCAGCAAGCTCATCACGACCGGATATGCACAGCTTATCGTAAATTTCCGTCATAATATTCTTTAGCCTTCCCACAGAAATGTAATGCTGCTTTGCAATTTTGGCATATGGAACGTGTCGTGCCACAAGCGTAGCAATATGGTGTTCCCGCAGAGATAAAATAAATGTAACATTATCCTTAGCAAAGTCATTATGAAAGGCAACCCAGTTTTTAACGGTGAGTTTATATTGATTAATCACAGGATAGTAATAATCAGGAAATTCCTGCTCCAAGCACTGCTCGACCAGTCCGCCCAGATGGGTAATAGTTTCTGAAAATGGCGTAATAAAACCGTAAGGTATACAAATACGCATAACCTCTGTCAGCCATCGTTTTGCAGCATCCAGATTCTCAAGATTATAGCATGCAATGGCACATGTCACCATTAAATATATATTGGTAAATGTAATCGTTTGCTCCAATGAACCTAATGCCAGTGCAGTTTGTGCAACAGTGAGCATAGCTTCGTATCTGCCTATATCAAAAAAATATTTCGCACGCAGATAAAATACATAGGGGGTTTTTAGAACCGATCTGTCACTTAAATCCCCTTCCTTAAGCCAATCGGGAACCAGACCCGGTGCGTTCACGCTGACGGCAACACTGGCGAGAGCCAGCTCTGCGATGGTAGCTATATTACTTCCTCTGTGTGCCTCTATACAATACTTTAGATAACTTTCAAGCTCTGTGTAAGCACTGTAATCTCCCAGACTGATGGCTGCTGCAACGGCCATCAAGGATGCACGAAGCCTAGATGCATCATCTCCTTTGTTTCTTTGATAGCAGCGCATGGTATGCTCGAAATCTCCGCGCAGATAGGCAAGCTCTCCCTCATATTGCAGACGAAAACGTTCTTCCTTAACAGTGCCTAAAATTGCATCAGGATTGTGGATGGGCATCGGTATACATGTAGCATCAATTACCCGCTTCAGATCAGATGATATACTATTTTGAATATATTTTTTTCCTCTGCGCAAGTCTTGAGGTTTTTCAATATCTACAGGAATCATCCAAGCCCTGCCAAGCTTCTTAGTATCGGAAATTCGTCCCTGCTCACAAAGCTTCTGAACCCTTCTCAACGATATATTCCATTTTTCTGCCGCCTCCCTGGCAGTAATATACTCTATATTTCCCATATTGATTCCCCCTTCTTTAATTGAACTCCAATTAATTACATTTTATACGCAACTACGAACAGAATCAATATATTTTTGCCTGCCCTTCATAGTCTGCCCTTCATAGTCATTTACTAATGTAACTTTTCTGTCTTTGTTTATAGGACATGAGCCTGCTAAAAATATTAAATCCATGCCATACGGCACTTTTCCCATTGTCCGGCAGTCCCATTCACCATCCAATGTATCTTCCGCATATAGGAATTGATAGACCTCAACATCCCTAAACTGTCCAACTGCCATAATTGATGCACCTTCTATTTTACGTACAATTTCAAATATTTTATCTTTAAAGGTTACAACCACTACTTCAGGAAAATTATTTACTTTGTATATGAACCGTCCCCCTCGTCCTCTTTCTTGGAGGTATATATTTTTGATTATATTGCGTACCAACCGCTACCACAGCTTACCTTTCACTGGAAGACAGCTATATTTTCATATCCTATATCTTCACATCCAAACCATGCATAATTATTTATGATATTTGGGACAGGCTGGGAGAGACTTACGAAAATATAATCTTGATCAAAATAGAATTCATTTTCTGACAATACTACATCCTCTTTATCTATTGTTGTTCCGGGCATATAATAATTATTATCTTTCTGCATAAATTCAATGATTTTGGCTTTGTAATCAAATCCCTCCGCAAAAAGATCATTAAACGTCATAAATTTATTATTGTTGAAATCATAGTTTATGTACTTGGTTTCATTTTTTATGTCACCATGTTCGGAAATTGTGGAATTTACCATCATGCTCAGGTACCCGCCTGCCGACATCCTTACTGAAATCATATGCTCCATGAACCCGTAGTATTCGCCGGGATTGGATAATACAAATGCATCTGCCCTTTCCTTGAATCCGTCCACATCCATGTTGTGGGAAATCATAGCGTCCAGCATTTTTTTCGTTTCAGTATCGTCAAGATTTATAAACTCCCCTGTTTCAATTTGGATGCTGTAGTATTTTTCTATTTCTGATACGGTGCCTTGGACATTGCAATATGTGAAATTAGTCACGAGCCGCTTAAATCTGTAATTTTCAAAAATATTTATTTCTTCATTAAAATATCGATCAAAAATAGCAAGTTCATCCCCAATTTCTCTTATAGGGATCGTCATTGTGATTGAATTTTCCGCAGTGTTGAATTCATCATTTTTTTCATCCATTATTATAGTAATATAATTTTCATTAAATCGAAAGCTCTGATCCTCTTTTATTCCCTGGAAGGGTTTGTTCATATACACAGAATCCGGATCATCATAGTTACATCTTATTATTTCCATGTAAATGTAATCATTAATTATTTTTTTATAGTCGCTTCCTTTTTTAAATAAATCCTTTAATTCCAGCTTATTTCCTGTATTTAATTCAAACCCTTCAGCCCTCTCAGAGCTTATATGCATGTATGTATCTGAATCCGAGCCTGTATTATATGCAGCGCTTCTATAATAATCAATAAAAATTACATTGTTGCAGCTGTATCTTATATATCCACTTACCGATGAGTCGAGCGTCATACTTGCATCCGTGAATTTTGAAGTAAAAATGTCTTCAGCTTCTTTATTCAGAACATCGACAGAGTTTGCAATGCTTTCATTTATCTTTTTTTCTACTTCCTCATTAATCAACCCGTTTATCTGAGGATAATATTTCCCTGTATTTCCATTATTCTCATTTATTGTTTCCTGCTTATATTCAATATCCAAGCCGTTTCTGTAAATGAACTTTCTTTCTTTAAAGGGCATGATATTTAAATTTTCCGCTTCATAAGCATCTTCATTGAGTCCGGATGTTTCGTTATTATCCGGTTCTCCGCCTTGAGCATTACTTTTGCTGTTGCATGAGACAGTTACTGACAATGTAATTAAAATTACTGTTAATAAAAAGATCCTATTTTTCATTTTCCACCTGCCCCAGCGGAACATAACCGCTGTTTTCCGCAAGCTGCTGCCCTTCCTCCGATAAAATAAAGCTTAACAGCTTTCGTGCATTGGAGTTTTCAGGTTCTGCCTTTCTTATGACGGCGTAATATGCACTTGTAAAGGGATATTTGCCGCTTTTTATATTTTCGTTGTTAGGTTCTACACCATCCACGTTTATTAATTTAACCGTATCCCTGCTGTACATGGAATTGGCGTAATAGTATACGGAATACCCTATTGCCTTGTCTGAATTGTCATAGGAAGCAATAATGTCAACCAGCCCAGACATTGCCCCAGGTTTAAGCTCCGAGGGAGCGTCAGCCATTTGGAGGCCTTTCATTACCTGATTCTGCATCAAGGTCTGGCTGCCTGAATTTGCAGGTCTTTGGTAAGCAATGATTTCTTTGTCGGGACCGCCCAGCTCCTTCCAGTTATTTATTTTGCCTTGATAAGCAGCTCTGATATCTTCTGCTGATATGTCTGTGACGGGATTATCCTTATTAACTAAAAAAACAAAGGCTTCCTTTACTACAGGCACTGCTTCAAGCTCAATGCCTTTTGAGTCTGACATTGATAATTCTTCCTCCGAAGGCTCTGTAACAAATATAATATCTGCTTTTCCGTCTATCAGGTTTTCATATGCATTGTGGGTTGTGTTATGCTTTATGAAATTTTTAGCTTCCTCCGGTGACATGGATAGCAGATTTGCTGCCAGGTTTTCGGAAAGCGGAATTGTTGCAGTGGAACCGTCCACACGTGGGTAGGTATCTTTTGTAAAGCCTGGTTTGCTGTCTGCCAATGTACATGAAGGCAGAATTAAAACTGAAAGTACAATCAATAAAAAACATATAATGTCATTTTGTAATTTGTTTATAACTTTTTCAAAATTACTGGCTATTTTCTTTTCAAATTTTGCCATAACATACCTCCTGAATATTCATATTATTATAGACGTATTAAATAGAAAATAGTTCTAATTTAAAAAAGACTATAATAAATTACTTATTTGCCAAACTAATTTCCATCGCTAATGAATCATAGAATTCACCATTGATCAAGAAATCCCTTTTAATTACGCCCTCTTCCGAAAAACCATGCTTTTTATATAATCTGATTCCCCGCCTATCATATTAAGATACTCTATAAGTGACTTAGCATCTGACTTTTTTGTTTGTCTTATTATAATTTTCTCACTTTTTATGGTGATTTCCATTACACCTCTTATAAATTTAACGTCATTTCATATTGTGCTACAGAATCCTCAAATCCTAAGCTATATAAAAATTTGATCATAGCTTCACATTGGTCATCTACGTTAAGTATGCTTATATTACTTGACTCTGTACAGTTTATCAAATCAGAAATAACACTTCCGGCAATTCCCTTGCGTCTTTGATTTTTATGTACTGCTATTTGAGCAATGTCTCCCGTTTTTTTGTCAATCACCCCATACCCGACAATCTCGTCATCAATACGTACAACAGAATAACAGAACGTATCTACAGCATTTATAGAATCTACAGAGTTCTGCCAGGAAGGCTTAAAATCCCAAAATTCAGTAACCTTTGCCCAATCACCGGGCTCTATCTTTTCCATATGCTCAACTTCATGCCTTGTATCACAAATGTGATTGCTTTTATCTGATTTAAAACATTTAAACCTTCGTGTAATTTCAAATCCTGATTTTTTATATAATTCAAACGCTACAGTATTTGATTGTATGACCTCCAGTAAATACTGCTTAACTTCAGCTTCTTTTAACAGCTCCTTAATATTTTGAATCAAATTGCCGGTTATACCTTGTTTTCTATACTTGCCTATAACTCCTGTTCCTACATCATAAGCAGTTAGTTTTCCGTTCCAGTTTCTGAGTCCATTTAAAACAAAGCCGACCAACTCTCCGTTTTCAAATGCGCCCATTGAAATCTGCGGATTATATCCTCTTCTTAAAATCATGTTCCGGAACTTCCAAAAAGGTAAATCTATTTTAACCTGATAATCAGAAAATGCATTTACAAATGCTTTATGTAATATTTCAATATAAGTACTATCTAATAAACTGTAATTGATCATTTTCAGTTTCTCCCTTATTCTTTTTTAACATAATTTTACATACACCAATAACAGCATAATTGGATGTGTAGCTTTCTTTATTGTTTTGCAAAACCTTGAGGGTATGCTATATTCCAAAGGGAATTTCTTAAAAAACTTCTTCCACCTCTATAATAATTTTTTCTGTGCACAAATATTCATCCAAAGGTATTTTAGTTCGCAAACTCTTCTGTTGACTGCGATCCATTCCAAATATTCCCATCAGAACGATAGTATGCTCTCCTTACGGAGCCGTCTGTCTTAGTATAATCTATAACAAAAACCTGCCCTTCTTCTATCAGCATCGGGTAATTGTCATAAGGCAGCATATCACCGGTTTTCTTATTATCCTTAAAATCCTCATAGGCATTTTCCAATCGCCAAAATTCCCTGAATGCATAATCCTTAAATCCTGTTAAATCCTGCTTTCCAAAATATGATGCTTCATAATCTTTTTGATTGATTGTAATTGTATCTGTTCGTAGAGGTTCAATATCTTTCGCTAACCAGTACAAATTCTCAGTATGTATGTTGTCACCGTAACGTTGCTTTAATTGGCTTGCCATGTTAGGAATAGATTCAGTCATATAATCCATAGCATCAAAATCTGCATGAGCCCCACCATAAATACCCATAATGTTTTCATCCTTCAGCTTGTCAAATTCGCGGATGAAATTCCCAGCCATCTTGTTTTCACGGTACACATCATCAGAATGCACATAATAATATTTACCCTGCTCAATAGCCTCTTGTGTCAATAAATATTGCTCGGTGTTTTCTAAATTATTTTCTTTAAGATACTTCAACGCTTTCTGTCCTGTAGTATTGTACTGGTGACCTACATCTGTGCCGTGGAAAATTGTCTCAGGATACTGAATTTTTATTTTTTTATAAAATTCCTTAACATACGGATTATGTGCGGCTGAGCCTTCCCAATCCTTATACACTTCCTCAAGTAAATCATCATTGTCCGACTTCATCCACAAATTTAAAATTTCAGCGGTATAATACGGATATTCAATAAATAAATGCCGCATATTCTCCTTATGGTAGTATTCACCCCACAACTCTAATTCCTTTTCCAATATTTTTTCAACACCGTGATTCTCTCCATACAGATAAATCTGACCTGATGATTTATCCGAAGGTGTAGCTGTATCTACCGGTGCATTACTTACCGGACAAGCAACTAATAGCAACATCATTATTATTGATACAACAGAAAGCGTAAAAACTTTTATATTTTTCATAAACTCCCCCACAAATATTTTATTAGACTTAATCTGTCTCAAAGTATTTCAATTAATAATATTAGTATATATCAAAGACATTTTAATTTCTACCATAATTTATATCTAATCTTAAAATATTCCTTTTTATTGCTTCTCCGATGACCGCAGCGCGTATATGCCCCACATGCAGAGGCTTTGCAACATTTGCTCCGCCATAATCCACTATAATCGTCAAAGGATTATCTGCCTCGGTACATCCACATTTATCATCCCTGTTCATCATATTCAGATAATCAGTCAACATGTCATCCTTTATGTTTAAATTGATAAATCCGGGACCGGCAGAAGAAATATCCTTGAAGCAGCTGCTTGGCATAAATCTGGACGATCTGATACGGTGGTGCTGCCGAGGGAACTTTCATATCCGCACTTTTCAAAAGCATCACCTACTTCTTTGCTTAATATTTTAATTAATTTTTCCATACGAGCTCCTTTTCTATATTTTTAATAATTAAATTTTCCCATTATAAAACCCGCCTCATTATAATGAGACGGGTTAAAATCCGCGGTACCACTCAAATTGACCTAAGTCCACTCAATTATTTTAACGCAGTTAACGTACCATCCTTGCACTGCTCGGATGTCCTCTCAGAGTTCCTTTTCACCGTTCCTTTTCACCGCCAGTTCTCTTGCGGGACTCTCACTCTGCTCCTGCTCGCTGTTAGATACCATGACAGTTACTATTCTCTTCACCGAATTTACAGTTATCTATTTCCAGTTATTTTATATTATATGCATACTGTTGTCAATATCAACTTTCAGCACAAAAAACAAGTAAAAAAAACAAGAGATGAATTATTGTGAAATTAGGAAGAACAGATTCTGTGTCTACAGTTATTTAAATTGAGTTTCTGTATTTCGTTTGCCATTAAGAACACGATAAATTTTAACTGCGCTGTTATCTTCATCAACCTGATAAAAAATCAAATAATCATAGGCAATGAAAGTTTTTCTGTAAATTGGATTATATTTGTATTGACTATACATATAAGGTGTATCCGAAACTTGAATACAAAATTTTTCAAAACTTTCTCTTAATTTTTCAGGAGGGTTTTTCCCAAACTCTGATAAATACTTATGTATTTCTTTCAAGTCATCCTTTGCTAACCTTAATATCGCTACTTTCATAGTTATATCGATTCCCAGCTGTCCCAAAGCTTTAACAATTCGTCAGAATCCATCCACTCATTGGGATTCTCAGCTATAGCTTCAGCTTCTGCTAATTTTTCTTTTACATATCGGATATGTAAAAATTCCTCATATTTAGAAAACTCCTCATAGGGAATTAAAACAGCTTCGCTTTTGCCATTGTTGGTTATAATAACGTGGTCACGATTTTTAATAATTGAAGCAAGCTCAGGATAATTATTTCTTAAATCACGAACGGCTTTTACATGGGTATTGAACATGATACACCTCCAATTCTTTGTGATACATATTGTATCACAAATTTAAAAAAATATTAATTGAAATTTCCGAAGCTTTTTCTTGTATTATTTTAATCGGAGCAAGAATATTTTTCGTATTAATATCTGAACATGGTAGTAATCACAAAAATGATAAAAATATGGTATTAGTAGAATCTATTGTCTTTATTTAATTATAGATGGAAAAATAAGGTTTGTCATGTTATAATAGGTATAACTATTTGAAAAAAAATATAAAGAAAATATAGAGGTGCTATGAAGAGAGTTTTAGAAGAAAATTTGATTTATGAAATTCTTTCTGTTGTAGACGAAATTCTGGAGGGTAGTGTAGCTACATACGGACAAATTGCAAAACTAATTGGTAGAGATAAAAACGCAAGTTTACCATATCCATTACATATGGTATTTATCAATATTTGTATATACTTTTTGCCAAAAAAACATTAAATTTTAGTAAATTTCAAAAGAGTGTATTATTTAGTAAGAATGGTTTTAAGAAAGTAATTCATAAATCCAGATCTAAAACTACAAAGAAATATGGTTGTCAACCTGGTCACAAAGGTAGTAATACTGATGTTTCAAAAATAAAGCAATTAATTGATTCCGGAATGGTTAAGTACATTAGGTCACAGCTGGTAAATAACAGCAAGTACAGGTAGTTCAATTGGTGAAAATGGAATGCTTACAGCAGCAACGATTATGGCAGTTGCTGGAACTAAGTCTTTAGAAAATCCAGGTATTATTAATAAAATAAACATTCGATTCAAAGGAGGATTTTATCATGAAAATAAAAAAGGAAGAACTAAAAAACATAGCAATTAATGCTATTGATAAAAGAAGGGAAGATATATTAAGCATAGGTGATTCAATTTATAATGAACCAGAGTTAGGATACAAGGAATTTAAAACAGCAGAAAAGGTTAAGCAAGTCTTTGAAATTATGGGCATTCCATATGAAGAGAAAATAGGTATTACTGGCTTAAAGGGACTTATTAAAGGTAAAAATTCTAAGTATAATGTAGCGGTAATGGGAGAATTAGATTCAGTAATATCACCAAAGCATCCAGATAGTGATCCAGAAACAGGTGCCGCCCATTGTTGCGGACATAACTGTATGATTGCTGGTATAATAGGTGTTATTTACGCTTTAAAAGATACTGCTATAATGGAAAGCTTATCAGGAGATGTTAGCATAATGGCAATTCCTGCGGAAGAATTTGTTGAGATAGGCTATAGAAATGAATTGATTAGGAAAGGTGAAATTAGTTTCTTAGGAGGCAAGCAAGAATTTATTAAATTGGGAGCTTTTGACGATGTGGATATAGCCCTAATGCAACATACTTTTTCTAGTGAAGATGAAGGAAATAATATTATTAAGGCTTCAGCTGGAGAATCTTCTAATGGATTTATAGGCCAAGAAATTCAATTTATTGGAAAAGAATCTCACGCAGGTGGTGCCCCACATGCAGGCGTAAATGCATTAAATGCAGCTACTATTGCGCTAACTGCTATTAATGCTCAAAGAGAAACTTTTAGGGAAAAAGATTATATTAGAGTCCATCCAATTATAACTAGAGGTGGCGATTTAGTAAATGTTATTCCAGCCGATGTTCGTCTAGAAAATTACATTAGAGGGTCTAATTTAGAAGCTATATTAAGTGCTACTAAAAGAGTAACTAGATCTTGGCACGCAGGCGCAGATGCAATGGGTGCAAAATGCATTGTAAACTCGCTTCCAGGATATTTACCAACTATACCAAATAAAAATCTACAAGAAATTATGCATCAAAACTTAAAGGAATTATTTGGTGAAGAACATGTATTAAAGAATGAAGAACATACTTGTGGTAGTTCGGATGTAGGTGATGTTGCTAGTATTATTCCTACCCTACAAGCTAGAATTGGAGGAGCTTCTGGAAACTTTCATTCAGATGATTATCGTCTTATTAACAAACAATTAGCCTATTTAGGAGCAGCAAAGGCTTTAACATTAAGTGTTATTGATCTTTTATATGATGAAGCAGAAGAGGCTAAAAGAGTAGTTAAAGAATTTGAACCAGTTTATACAAAAGAAGAATATTTAAGAAACTGGGGAAGTATAGGAGAAAAATTTAAATAAAATACTATTGGGCACTAATTTTGTATATCCCTAAGGACTACTTATCTAATAAGTCCTTAGGGATGTTCTTTTTTCTTTTTCCATAGAGTAATTTAAACTTTTTTAGTAATTGATAATATTATTTTAATTTTTCGAAATTGATTTATTGGCATTCATCTCTATAACTTCCTTAATACATGCCACATGATGATCTTTAGATACTTTAATCAATTCTGGTTCCTCTAAATGACATTTTTCAGTTGCATATCCACATCTATTAACAAATCTACATACGTTTTTAGGTTCAATTGGAGATGTAATCTCTCCTTTTAAAATTATTCGATTAGGTTTGTAGTGTATATCTGGTATAGGTATTGCTGATAGTAAAGCTATTGTATAAGGGTGAAGAGGATTATTAAATAACTCTTCTGAGGAAGCCCTTTCAACTATTTTACCTAAATACATAACAGCAATTTCATCTGAAAAATGATTAACTACAGATAAATCATGTGTTATAAATAAATAAGTTAAGCCTAATTCTTCTTGAAGCTCTTTCATCAGATTAAGTATCTGTGCTTGAATAGAGACATCTAAGGCCGAAACTGGTTCGTCACATACTATAAATTTAGGGCTTAAGGAAAGTGCCCTGGCTACACCTATACGTTGTCTTCTACCTCCATCTAGTTCGTGTGGATATGTATTAACTAAACGTTCTGCTAATCCAACGATTTCCATTATTTCAAGGACCTTTTCCATCATTTGTGCCTTTGTTTTGTATAACTTGTGAATTATCATTGGCTCCATTATGGTCTGGCTAACAGTTTTTCTAGGATTTAAGGAAGAAAAAGGATCTTGAAAAATTATCTGTAAATCCCTTCTTTTTCCTTCCATTTTAGAATTGCTGAAGCTAGCTAAATCTTCTCCTTCAAAAAATATTTTACCAGCTGTTGGTTCTAAAAGCCTTAAAATAGTACGGCCTGTGGTTGATTTACCACAACCAGATTCTCCAACAAGGCCTAGTGTTTTTCCTTTATAAATATCAAAGTCAATATTATCTACAGCATGAAGCATTCCGTAAGGAGTTTTAAAATATTTTTTCAGACCTTTTACTTCAATTAATGGTTTATCCACGTTTTATCACTCCTCCGCTTTTTATGTTATCACTATCATAAAGGTGGCATTCAACAAAATGCTGATCATTTCTATATCTTTTTTCTGGATACTTCTTTGTGCATATATCCATTGCATAATCACATCTTGGGTGAAATGGGCATCCTGTTGGCAGATCTGTAGGGTCAGGCATCAAACCCTTAATAGGTATTAATTTTGCCTTTCTATCCTGCAAGTTCGGAAGGGAGTTAAAAAGACCTTCTGTATAAGGATGTCTTGTATTATCAAAGATATCTACTAAATCTCCGTGTTCGATAATATGTCCAGCATAAATAACTGAAACTTTATCACATATTTCTGCAACAATACCTAAATCATGGGTTATCATAAGCATAGAAGTACCGTATTGATTTTTCAGATTTTTCATTAAAGTAAGTACTTGGGCTTGTATAGTAACATCAAGAGCAGTAGTAGGCTCATCAGCTATTAGTAGTTTCGGTCTACAGGCAAGAGCCATAGCTATTACTACCCTTTGTTTCATACCTCCTGAAAATTGGTGAGGATATTCCTTTCCTCTTCTAGGAGGTAGACCAACCATTGTAAGCATATCATGAGTCTTTTCAATTGCCTCTTTATAACCACCAGACTCATGATATTCAATAACTTCCGCAATCTGATCTTCTATTGTCATTACTGGGTTTAAGGATGTCATAGGATCTTGAAATATCATAGATACATCGTTACCTCTAATACTCTCCATCTCCTTGTCTTTTAAACCTCTTATATTTTTACCTTCAAGTTTAATTTTTCCGTCTACTATTATTCCTGGAGGTGATTGTATCAAATCTAATATGGAAAGCGCTGTAGTTGTTTTACCTGCACCAGTTTCTCCAACCAGACCGTGAGTTTGACCTTTTTCTATTTCTAAATCCAAACCGTTTACAGCATTAACCACTCCATCGTCAGTTCTATATTCAACTTTTAAATTCTTTATATCTAATATAAGTTCACTTTTTGTATTCATATGTCCCCCATTATTTTAGTCTTGGGTCTAGGGCATCCCTTAGTCCGTCACCTAGAAGATTCAAAGACAAGATTGTTATCATTATAGCTAACCCAGGAAATAGAGTCATATAACTATACTCTCTCATATATGCTCTAGCACTAGACAACATAGCTCCCCATTCAGGTTGAGGTGCTGAAACTCCAAGACCTAAAAAACTAAGTCCAGCTATCGTTAGAATAATAGTTGCTACCTGAAGAGTAGTTTGAACTATTACTGGTGCTAAACTATTGGGAATTACGTGCTGAATTATTATTCTTAAATTATTTGCTCCAATTGCCCTGGCTGCTTCTACAAACTCCACATCTCTAACAGTCATTACAGAGCTACGAACTATCCTTGCAAATCTAGGAACACCTGATATGGATAATGCTATCATTAAATTTATGGTACTAGTGCCAAGAGCAGCAACAATTGTTATGGCAAACAAAGTCCCAGGGATTGCAAGAAAAATATCCATAATTCTCATAATCACATTGTCTATGCGCCCTCCATAAAAGCCGGAGATAGCTCCTAATATTCCTCCTGAAATTAGAGAAATAACTACTGTTGTAAAACCAATGGATAGTGAAGTTCGAGATCCATATATTATTCTTGCTAAGATATCCCTACCTAGTTCATCCGTTCCGAAAGGATGATCCAATGAAGGAGACTGCAATCTTTCGCTTATATTTTGGTTAATAACATCTTCATCATAATCATATATAAATCCTGAAGCTATCGCTAGACTTATAATTATCAGTATAATTATAAGTCCTAATACTGAGGTTTTATTTTTTTTCAATCTAAACCATATTTCTTTTAACTGACTTTGCTTTTTATATTTTTGCTTAATTTTCAATGCATCAGTAGGTTTTTTATTATGTATTATATCCTCCATCATGTCCTCCTTTAAGTATATTGGCTTTTAATTCGTGGGTCAACAAAAGCATATATAATATCGACGATTAAATTTACAATTGAAAATGCTACTGTAAATACAATTATACACCCCAAAACCATGGGGAGGTCTCGACCTTGTATTGACTGAATCATCAATCTACCAATTCCAGGAAGTCCAAAAACTGTTTCTGTGAGAACAGAGCCACCTAAGAGTGTACCAATTTGAAGTCCAGCAACTGTAATTGTCGGTATTAATGCATTTTTAAGAGCATGTTTGCTAATAATTGTATTGTAAGGAACTCCCTTACTTCTTGCAGTTCTGATATAATCCTGGCGAATAACTTCAAGCATTGAAGATCGGGTAACCCTTGCAATAGAAGCCATACTTAAGAATCCTAAAGCAATTCCGGGAAGTATAAAAGATTTCCAATTTTCAGCCCCCGAGACAGGAAACCAGCCTAATTTAAGAGAGAAAAATAATAATAACATTAGCCCTAACCAAAACACAGGAATCGAAACCCCTAATAAAGCTACAAACATAGTTAAACTATCGATAAAAGTATTTTGTTTAACAGCAGCAATAATACCTAAAGGAATAGAGAGGGATACAGCAATTGCAATGGCTATTAATGCTAACTTTACTGTTGTTGGTAATCTCGCTCCGATTTCTTCTGCCACGCCTACTTTAGATTTATAGGATATGCCCATATCTCCTTTTATTAATCCTAAGAAATAATTTTTATATTGAATTAAAACATTATCATTTAAACCTAATTCTTCTCTTAATTCTTCTATAGCTTCAGGAGACGCTTGCTCTCCTAGGATTGATTTAACAGGATCTCCTGGTGCCATATTCATTATTAAAAACACTATGAAAGTAACACCAATAACAACGGGAATAAGATAAATAATACGTTTGCCAATATATTTCCACATAAAATCCTCCTTATTTTTTAACTAAGCTATTTCATTAATTTGATTAATGAAATAGCTTAGTTTAACTACTACTTCCAGCTCCACTCTTGAACTGCAAAATCTCCATTAGCAGATATAAAAGTATTATCTAATCCGCTACTATGTGCACTTATCATATAGTTTTGATATAAAGGCATTTGATAGGCATTTTCATTTAATAGTATAGAAGCTTCTTCAAGAACCTTTCTTCTTTCTTCTTGGTCTACAGTTTTTGCAGATTTGTTTATTAAAGCGTCCAGTTCTGGATTAGCTGTTCTTGTTTTATTAGATGCATTTATATTGGAAGAGAGATAGACACCTTGCAGAAAAGAAACCATATTGCTTGAAGTGTATCCTCCTATGAATCCTGTAAAATTACCTTCCGCTGTTTCTGATAGGTAAGTCGCTAAGTCCATTGTACTTAAGGTAGCATTGATACCAATTTCTTTTAAATTAGCTTGTATAACTTCTCCAGCTCTTCTTTTTGTATCATTTGAACAAATTATATCAAGTTCAATTGTAGAAGGATCTCCACCCCAAGCATCCATGTAACCTTTAGCTGCTTCCACATCGTAATTATCAAAATCTTCAGAAGAAAATCCTAACATTCCTTCAGGTGTTTGGCCTTTAGCCGCAACGCCTGCACCATTTAATGCTACAGTTATAACATCTTCTCTATTGATAGCACTACAAATTGCTTTTCTTACATTCAAATTATCAAAAGGTGCTTTTTCATTATTCACTGTTAACCAGTTGTGAGAAAGACTTGGTACTTCCAAAACTGATATATCAGGATTTGCTTTGAGACTATCTAAAGATGTTGAATCTAATTCAATAACATAATCTACCTCACCGGATTCTAACGCTATAGTTCGAGAAGATCCTTCAGGTATAATCTTCCATACAATGTTTTTGATTTTTGGAGCACGGTCGGGATCAAAATAATCTTCATGTGCTGTAAATTTAATTTGCTCTCCTCTAGTCCACTCTACAAATTTATAAGGACCTGTGCCGATAGGATTTGCATTGAAATCGTTATCAGCATCTATCAAAGCTTTTGGTCTTATAGAATTAGAGTGGTGACTTAAATCATAAAGTAAAGATGAAGAAGCCCCATCAGTATATATTTTAAATGTTAAATCATCAACCTTTTCTGTCTTCACTACTGATGTTGTATAAGTAAGCACCTCTGGGTGTGTTTTAGCATCTGCTAATGAAGCTATTACATCATCTGATGTAAGAGTACTTCCGTCATGGAATTTAACACCTTCATGAAGAGTCATAACCCATATACTCTTTTCCCCATTTTCGTCTTCTTCCACAGTATATTCTTTTACAAGATCTGGAACAGGATTTATATCCTTATCTAAACGAAATAAACCATTATAAGTTAATTTATTTACATAATCTCCGGCAACTGCATTGTGGCCAGCTGCGGATAAAGAAGGTGTTTCATCAGCTGTAGCGATTACAACTGTGTCTTTTTCTATAGCAGGACCTTCTGTATGATTATCAGACGTTCCCGGTGTGTTTTCCCCACTACTACTAGATTGTACATTATTGGAATTAGAGCATCCAACAACAGATAATACCAACGCTAAGATAACTAGCATAATTAATAAATTTCTTTTTGTCTTAAACATAGTCCACCTCTTCCTCTATTTTTATATTGTCAATATACTTTTATGACAATATATTTCAACAATTATATGCTGATATAAAATAAATATCAACCGATTATTTCCAAAAATTAGCACTAATAAGGTCGATTTATGAC
>SWCH01000760.1_pt1 | contig 21401 bp, 17 predicted proteins | sample 4690051 | NCBI WGS metagenome assembly SWCH01 (sample SAMN10267282, study PRJNA491770) | bioreactor metagenome | isolation source: DHS bioreactor inoculated with | place: Japan: off Shimokita Peninsula | reverse complement strand
GCCACAGGATGTAGCAATTTCTGATACAGAGTATACATGTACTTTGTCTGTGCGATGTGATACCATTTTAAATAATATTGACTGGCTTGACCCTGAAAAGGTGGAACTGGTTCCGGAGGACGGCGTGATTTATGCGACTGAGACAGTTACATTCTATGATGGAGAAAGTGTATTTAATGTGTTGCAGAGAGAGATGAAAAAAGCAAAAATACATATGGAATTTACTGATACACCTGTATACAATTCAGTATATATTGAAGGAATAAACAATCTCTACGAGTTTGATTGCGGTGAATTGTCCGGTTGGATGTACAAGGTAAATGATTGGTTTCCAAATTACGGCTGCTCAAGATACAAGCTGTCGGACGGAGATGTAATTGAGTGGGTTTATACTTGCAATCTTGGAATTGACGTAGACGGATATTATTCAACAGGGTCATAATATGAAAGATACATTTTCTAAATATCATCCCATGATAAATTTTTTATACTTTGCATTTATATTTGTATTTTCTATGGTATTCATGCATCCTGTTTGTTTAATCATATCTCTCATATGTGCATTTATTTATTCTATATCATTAAAAGGTAAAAAAGCTGTTAAATTTAATTTTGTTTTTCTTCTGCCCATGATGCTTATTACGGCAATTATTAATCCTGCATTTAATCATGAAGGAGTTACGATACTGACTTATCTACATACAGGGAATCCTTTGACTCTTGAATCTATAGCATATGGAATTGCAGCCTCTTCAATGCTGGTAGCTGTCATATGCTGGTTTTCATGTTACAATGAGATTATGACATCGGACAAGTTTGTTTATATATTTGGCAGAATTATTCCGGCTTTGTCACTTATTTTATCTATGGCCCTTCGTTTTATACCTAAGTTCAAGGAACAGGCAAGGATAGTGTCAAATGCTCAGCGCTGCATAGGTCGTGATGTTTCAAATGGAAGTGTTTTAGAACGTGCAAAGCATGGTATTACCATATTGTCTATTTTAGTTACATGGGCTATGGAAAATGCAATTGAAACTGCTGACAGTATGAAAAGCCGCGGTTATGGACTGACCGGTCGTACAGCATTTTCAATTTACAGCTTTGATAAAAGAGATAAAAAAGCATTTGTATCAATTTTAGTATTAGGTTGTTATATACTGATTGGAGGTATTTCAGGCGGATTAAAATGGAGGTATTTTCCTTCTATGCAAGGAAGAGTTTTGAATGCTTTTACTGTGAGTATATGGCTTGCTTATACAGCATTGTGTCTTGTGCCGATTATTATTGACAGAAAGGAAGAACATCAATGGAAAGCTACTCAATCAAAAATTTAACATTTTCTTATCCGAATCAGGAATGCAGGGTTCTTGATGACATTTCACTAACGATTGACAGAGGTCAGTTTGTTGTGTTGTGCGGTCCGTCAGGATGCGGAAAAACAACTATGCTTAGATTGCTCAAAACATCTTTGAAACCTCATGGTTTTAGTAATGGTTCTATTTGCTTTGAAGGAATACCCCTGGAAGATTTGGATCAACGAGAGCAGTCTGAAAAAATAGGATTTGTTTTGCAAAGTCCCGATAACCAGATTGTTACAGATAAGGTGTGGCATGAACTTGCCTTTGGGTTAGAAAGTTTGGGGTATGACACTCCTGCAATACGATTGCGAGTTGCGGAAATGGCTTCATTTTTTGGAATTCAAAATTGGTTTTACAAAAATGTTGCAGAGCTTTCAGGAGGACAGAAACAGCTTTTAAATTTAGCGGCTATTATGGCAATGCAGCCATCTGTTCTAATTCTTGATGAACCCACTAGCCAGCTCGACCCCATAGCTGCATCCGATTTCATTGCTACATTGGGAAAAATCAACCGTGAATTGGGTACGACAGTTATACTTACTGAGCATCGTCTTGAGGAAGCACTGCCCCTTGCTGACAGGGCATTAGTTATGGACAGGGGTAAAATAATTGCAGATGGTTCACCAAGAGATGTAGGGCAAAGTCTTAGCAATTTGCATCATAAAATGTTTCTTGCCATGCCTGTTCCCATGCGTGTTTATGCTGGAGTACCCAATGATTTGGATTGTCCTATTACTGTCAGAGAAGGGCGTGAGTGGCTTGATGCTTTTGCAGAAAGTCATACTTTGCAAAAGGTAAAGGCTGACTCCGTAAATTCACAAAAATCTTATTTAAAGCCTGCTGTCGAACTTAGGGAAGCATGGTTTAAATATGAAAAGGAATTACCGGATGTCGTAAAGGGAGTATCAATTTTAGCATATCCCGGAGAATTTCTGTCTATTCTCGGAGGAAACGGAACAGGAAAGACTACAACTCTGTCAATTATTTCAGGTATACTCCGACCTTATAGAGGAAAAGTATTGCTTTATGGCAGAGAAGTTTCCAACATACCTGACGATGAAAAGTTTGGCGGGTTGCTTGGTGTGCTACCGCAAAATCCACAGTCATTGTTTGTGAAAAAGACAGTGGAACTGGATTTATATGAGATGCTTAAAAACAGAGGGCTTTCAAAAGAAGAACAGAAAAGAAAAATAAGTAAAGTTTCTAAAGTTTGTGATTTAACAAATCTTATGTCACAGCATCCATATGATTTGTCAGGCGGAGAGCAGCAACGTGCTGCCCTTGCAAAAGTGTTGTTGCTGGAACCTAAAATACTTCTTATGGACGAACCGACCAAAGGATTGGATGCAGAATTTAAACAGATTTTTGCCGGTGTTTTACGAAGATTATTGTCACAGGATGTAACTGTGATAATGGTCAGCCATGATATAGAATTTTGTGCTAAATATGCTCATAGATGTGCTTTGTTTTTTGATGGAGGAATAGTAACTGAAGGTACACCGACAGAATTTTTTTCAGGAAATAATTTTTACACGACTGCAGCTAATCGTATGTCAAGGCATTTATTGGATGGAGCTGTTACAGCTGAGTCTGTTATTGAAGCATGCGGAGGTCATGTTTTACCTGAACCGGAAGAGAAATTAAGTGACGATAGCAAGGATGACTCAGATGAAAATTATTCAACTGATTCTAACAATGGAAAAAAGAAAGAAAGTTTTGTTAAAACACGAAAAGTTATGGCTTTGATTTCATTTATAGTATTGGCAGTTTCTGTATGGAAGGTATTTCCTATTTTGTCTCGCTTTTCATGGGCGGGGTTAACAGGAGAACTAAACTCAATTAAATTTAATTCTTCTGAAGAAAAGTGGCAATATGTTTTTTTATTAATTGCGTGCATTGTATCTGCTACAATATTTTGTCTTTCTGTATTTCAAAGAAGCAATCACATACCTTCGGAATTTTTGCAGGTGGATAAAGACAACCGGAGATTGTCTAAACGTACTTTAGTTGCATCTGCTCTCATATTGTTACTCATTCCTGTGACAATTTTTATAGGCGTGTTTTATTTGGGTGACAGAAAATATTATTTTATATCTTTACTCATAATTATTGAGACAATGATTCCATTTGCTATGATATTTGAAGGAAGGAACCCCCAGGCGAGAGAATTGGTAGTTCTTGCAGTGCTATGTGCCATAGGTGTATCTGGACGGGCGGTTTTTTTTATGTTGCCTCAATTTAAGCCGGTAGCTGCCATGATTATTATTTCAGGGGTGGCATTTGGCGGAGAAAGTGGATTTTTGGTAGGCACCACAACAATGTTTATATCAAACATGCTGTTTGGCCAGGGACCATGGACTCCGTGGCAGATGTTTGCAATGGGGATTATTGGTTTTTTAGCAGGAGTGCTGTTCAGAAAAGGTCTGTTGAGGCGCGATAGTATTTCACTTGCAGTATTTGGCGGAATAGCAGTGTTTTTAGTGTATGGAGGAATTATGAATCCGGCATCGGTAATTATATTTCAATCAAATATTACATGGCCAATGATTGTGACTTCGTGGATTATGGGTGTACCATTTGATTTAATACATGCAGGAGCAACTGTATTCTTTCTGCTTTTGATTGGTGAGCCTATGCTTGAAAAGCTGGATAGAATCAAGACTAAATATGGATTAGTCAAAGATTGAAGAGGAGGTTAGGTTAGATACGAATTGTAGTTTACCTATGAAAAAACCAATAAAAATTAAGAAATTCAATTAGTGTTTTTGCGTAGTCTGACGGTTGTTTTTGTTTGACTTGTAAGCAGACATAGATAAAGTTTAAATAATTTTTAGTCAATTTATGTAATATATTGTAATAAAATAGTGATTTTTTTAAAAAAATGTGGTATCTTTAATAGTATACAAATAAAGAAGGGTTGGTGTGTTTTATGGTAAGGACTAGAATTGTTATTGTTGATGACTCGACTTTCTCAATTGCGTTTATAACAAACATACTTGAAGAAAATGGGTTTGAAGTTGTTGGATCAGCTGGAACATTAGAAGAGGTTAAAGAGGTTGTGAAAGAGATGAAGCCTTCTTTGGTAACTATGGATATGACATTGCCGGGTACGGATGGCTTTGAGTGTATTCGTGCTGTTCGTGAAATTGATGAAAACGTTAAATTTATTGTTATAAGTTCTATGATGGATGATGAAATAGTGAAAAAAGCAATGGATAACAAAGTATCTGCTTATATACAAAAACCTGTTGATTCCGATGAGCTTATTACGGCAGTTAATAGGATAGTAGCTTCTGAAGAATTATATGAATATTTAGAGAATGAATATTTTCCAGTATTTAAAGAGGCGTTGCTGGATGGATTGAACCGTATGACAAAAACACTCCTTACATATAAGGATGAATATCCTGATAAAAAAGAGCACAAATCAGAGGGTATGACTATTATTGTCGGAATAAGTGGCAAATTTTCCGGGAGAATGTTATTTGATTTATCAAAAGAGTCTGCCAACAAAATGGTAACTGCTATTTTAAGAAGAGAGCCGAAAAATAATGATGAAATGATATCTGCACTTGGAGAATTTGCGAACATAGTCTCGGGAAATGCTTGTTCTATACTTAACAGAAAGAATAAAGCGCTTGGACTTCGTGTTGCTCCGCCAACTATTTTACATGGAGATAGTATTCTTATATCAGCTCCTAGTTTTAATACTATTACAGCAATTGCAGATACGGATTTTGGTGAATTGCTACTTAATACTGGTTTTCAAAGGAGTGATGAAAAATGGATGTAAAATATATAAATCCTTTTATTGAATCTTTTGCAAATGTTATGCCTCAAATAGGATTTAACAGTACAAATATCGGAAAATTAAGCGTAAAGGGTAGAGACCTGATATACTCAGGTGTGATTATTATAGTTGGAATAGTCGGGGCGATAAAGGGTAATGTGGTTTATCACATAGATTTAGAATTTGCAAAAAAAATAGCATCAACTATGATGATGGGTATGACAATTGATGAATTTGATGAAATGCCGCAAAGTGCCTTAGCTGAATTAACAAATATGTTAACGGCTAATGCTGCCACACGTTTCTATGATTTGGGGATACAAATAGATATTTCAACTCCGACACTGTTTCATGGGGAAAATATATCTGCTAAGATGAGCTCAAACCAGACTGTATGTATTCAGATGTTTGCAGATGAAAATCCAATTGATATTAACATAGCTTTTGAAAAATAAGCGATTCAAGATTGAAGGGACGGCAGACTGCGCAAAATAATGTTGTAATTGAATTATTAATACCAGTATAGGGGATAAGTCTAAGGTGAAAGCATTTTGGTAAGCAGTTGATATGAATAGAATCGTTAATACTTTACATTATTTAGAGCTGATAATTAATTATTTACCGTTGAAAAGTTATCATTTTATAGCAAGAAAAAACACTTGATTTTTATAATATTAGCATATATAATAAATTTAATTGAATATGGAAACAGGTTTTTATTAATTAAAAGATAAGTAGGGTTAAATTCCCTCACGGTCACGCCGCTGTAGTAGAAGAGTCTTTTCTGGATACCACTGGGAAACTGGGAAGGTTGAAAAGATGATGAAGCTTGAGTCAGAAGAACTGCCTGTTTTGAACACTATTAATTCTACGAGAGATAGGAGGTGTTATAGATTTTTTTGTCTATGTAATTTGTTCCTTTGCTATTGAGTAAAGGAATTTTTTATTTTACATATTATTTTTATTAAAAAAATCTATAGATTAAGGAGATGTATGTTATATGAAAATTGCAATTGTTAATGCAAGTTTTGGATGCTCTATTAAAGAATCAAGGGAAAAATATATAAAGCCAATAGAAGATGCTATTAGAAAATATTACAATGATATTGACTGCTTTAGGGTATTTACATCTGAAGTAATAAGAAAAAAAATTAAAACAGAAGAGAATGTTGAAATTGACAATATTCGTACTTGTTTAACTAAGCTTTGGGATAGCGGATACACTCACATATTTATTTCAGTATCCCACATTATTCCAGGGTTTGAATACGAAAAGATATTAAGAACAGTATATGATTTTAAGGATGATTTTAGAGTAATTAAAGTTACTAGAACATTTTTAGATGATCAAATGGGTGAAAGTGAAGTTAATGTTATAAAATCATACATAAAGACTGATTTATTGGAAAATGAGGCAGTAATTTTAGTAGGACATGGTACCGAACACCCTGCAGATAGATACTATGTTGAGTTTCAAAAGCTGTTAAGAGAAACTGTAAAAAATTCTTATATAATAAATATAGAAGGAAATATGGTTTTAGATAACATCTTAAAAGAGTTGAAAGAAAAGAATTTTAAGAAAATATATTTATATCCATTTTTAATAGTTGCAGGAGATCATGTTATTAATGATATTTCATCCAATAATGACTCAATAAAATCATATTTACAAAAAAATGGTTTTGAGGTGGAAGCATTTATAACCGGGTTAGGGTCAAATAAAAAAGCTATTAAACTTTTTATAGATAGGATCAAATAGAATTAAATAGGAGAAAAAATGAGCAAAAAACAAATAGGTAGAAGGTTACTGCAAATTCTCATTGTTTTGATAGGAATTAGCTTTTTTACATTTAGTTTAACATATCTATCCCCTGGTGATCCGGCGGAAATCATGCTAACGGAATGTGGAAATTTACCAACACCTGAACTATTGGAAAAAACAAGAGCAGAGCTTGGATTGAACAAACCGTTTCTTGTACAATATGAAAATTGGCTGAAAGGTGTTCTTACTGGAAATATGGGAAAATCCTATTCTATGAAAGTACCGGTTGTGCAAAAATTAACAGATTGTTTTTGGCCGACTTTAAAGTTGACCATGGCTTCGTTAATAATTATGGTAGTTATCTCAATACCTTTAGGTATTTTATCAGCTGTTTACCAGAATAAGTGGCCTGATTATTTAATTAGAGGAATTACATTTATTGGAGTTTCTGTGCCTAATTTTTGGATTGGCTTAATTTTATTAAGTATTTTTGGTGTTGTTTTAAGGTGGGTGCCCGTTTCCGGAGGGAGTACTGACCTGAAATTTTAGTATGTGATGAAGCTACATCTTCCTTAGATGTTTCTATACAAAAAAACATCATTGACTTATTAGTTAAACTTCAAAAAGAAAAAATATAAGTATTGTGTTTATTTGTCATGATATTGCTTTGATTCAGGAATTTGCTCATGAAATTGCTGCATGCCATCATTTTGCAGGTTAATTTGATAATGAGCTAATTCTCATGATTCAAAATATATGTTTAATTTAATTATAGGCCGTAATTTTTTAGGTATTATGAAGATTATCTTAAAATTATGGTCTTCTTATTTGTATTCTTTGCACTAATTCAATCATTAACTGCAGAATAAATGAAAAACAAACAATATTCGATATTATGATTTGTTGAATACGATAGCTAAAATTTTATATATTTGCTTAAATAAGCAAATGCATGAAATTTTTGAACAGGCTACAAAAGTAAGTAATTTTAAGATGAATTATTATCAGAATACTAAATAAACATAAAGACATATTATTAAAATAAAGAAAAACATTGAAATTTAGTTGTACAACATATAATTTGTCATTAAATTTTTTTGGAATGCATATAATTCTAAAAAAAATAGTTGACATATTCAGGTAATTGGATTAATCTATTAACAAGGTAAATTGATTAACGGAGTTTAGTCAATGTGAAATAGGAAGAGGACGGCGATTAAAATGAGAGGTGCAATAGGGAAAAATAATAGTGATTTGATTGAAATGAATCGCTCTGCTGTTATGAAAATATTACAACAGCAGGAGGTGTGCTCTCGAGCAGACATCGCTAGACAGACGGGGCTTACCCAAGCGGCTATTACAAAAATAGTTGCATCAATGATGAAAATGGGCATTGTATCCGAGGTTGGTATTATAACGGGCAGTGATAACCGCCGTTCAATAGGACTTAAGCTTAATGCTGACAGGCATCAAATTATTGGGGTAAAGTTTGCAAGGGAAATGTTCGCCGTAGGTGTGTTTGATATTTCAGGTAAAATATACACCCAAACTGAAACGAAATATTCACTTGAGGAAAACCCTAAAAAGGTTTTATCTGCTATGAAAGAGCAAATACATGGTATGCTGAATAAGTATAAAAATGTAGTATCCATTGGTCTTGCTGTTCCGGGACCTTACTTGAGAGATGAGGGGCGTATTGCGGTTGTAACACGCATGTCTGCTTGGCACACTATTAATTTTATTGAAGAATTTAAAGAAGAGTTTCACAAGCCTGTTTTTATAGAACATGATGCAAACGCAGGTGCATTGGCAGAATGGTTGTTTGGAAGGCATGGTAAGTCGCTGCACACTCTGGCCTATTTTCTGGTAGGAGAAGGCGTGGGTTGCGGTATTATTGAAAATGGCCGGCTTTTTCTGGGAGTTCAGGGGTCTGCATGCGAACTTGGGCATGTTAGTGTTGATGTCCATGGTCCTCATTGTGAATGTGGTAACTATGGCTGTCTTGAAATGTATTGTTCATCTTCAGCTTTATGGAAGAAAGCGCAAAAGTATTTGCCGGAATGCATTCCAAGCGGAAAGCTGCAAAGCAGTGATGACTGCAATGCTGTTTTTGAAGAGGCTCGTGCAGGCAATCAAAAAGCGTTGGATGTGGTGCGAGAAACAGCAGAATATATTGGGTACGGGTGTGTTACTCTAATAAATGGGTATAATCCCGACATTATTATTATTGGTGATGTTGTATCTCAAGGTGGAGATTTGCTAATGCCTACAATTCATGAAGTGGTAAAGCAGCGTGTTATTCCTGAATTGTACACTAAGGTGCAGATTAAAATATCTAATCTGAAAGTTGATCCAACCCTTTATGGTGCAGCTGCCATAGCAACAAATAAAGTACTTCAGCTACCCAGCACGTTTTCTGCATATGGCAAACGGAGACTGGGAAAATGATTGCTCAGATATACTTAAACAGTTGGAGTTTGCGGAGAATCAAATATGATATTTGCTTGCAATGTGCAAGTGTATGAGGAGTGTGGTCATGGAACATCCTTTAATTTTACAGATGCAAGGTATTACTAAACTCTTTCCAGGAGTTCGTGCACTTGATGATGTGACACTGGAGGTACATAGAGGCACCATTCATGCAATTTGCGGAGAGAATGGTGCGGGAAAATCAACTTTGATGAAGGTTCTTTCCGGTGTTTATCCTTACAGGTCATATGAAGGAAAGATTGTTTACATGGGCAGTGAAATGAAGTTCAAGGACATTAAAGAATCAGAGAACGCCGGCATTGTTATTATTCACCAGGAACTGACAATGATTCCGGAGTTATCAATTACTGAAAACATTTTCTTGGGAAACGAGATTGTAAAACATGGGTTGATTGACTGGGATGCCGAACGGAATCGAACAGTAGAACTGCTTGAGAGAGTAGGGCTTACAATTGATCCAAATACTTTAATAAAGCACTTGGGTGTAGGTCAGCAACAATTGGTGGAAATTGCGAAGGCACTTTCTAAAAATGTCAAGCTGCTAATTCTTGATGAGCCAACTTCCGCACTCAATGAGGACGACGCTGCAAACTTGTTTGATCTCATGCGCGGCTTAAAAAGCAAGGACATTACTTGCATTATGATTTCTCATAAGCTTAATGAGATAGCGGCCATATCAGATGCTGTCACGGTTCTTCGTGACGGCCGTACTGTAGAAACCTACTCTGTTGAAGCAGGACATGTGGATGAGGATCGTATCATACGCTCTATGGTAGGGCGTTCAATTGAAAATCGATATCCTGCTCATAAATCGAATCCTGGCGATGTCATTTTTCAGGTATCAGACTGGTGTGTTGAAGACCCAAATAATTCAGGACGATTGGTATGTAATAATTCAAGTTTCTTTGCCAGAGCCGGAGAGATAGTTGGCTTTGCCGGTCTCATGGGTGCAGGAAGAACTGAGTTGATGAGGTCTATCTTTGGACGAAACTATGGTATTTATCTTGGAGGTTCTATTAAAATCAGGGGTAAAGAGATTTGTGTCACTTCAGTAGAGTCTGCTATACGTCAAGGCATAGCTTATGTTCCAGAGGATCGTAAAAACTTGGGACTCAATTTGTTAGACAGTATCAGCATGACTACTGTGTCAGCAAATCTAAGAGCAATTTTACGAGGTAAGCTCCTTGACTTGGATAGAGAATTTCAGGTTGCTGAAGAGTATAGCCGTTCCTTGAATGTCAAGGCACAAAGTGTTGACCGTGGTGTTACTACATTGTCCGGTGGAAACCAACAGAAGGTTGTTTTGGGCAAGTGGATGTTTACAGAACCAGATGTTCTGATTCTTGACGAACCTACCCGAGGAATTGATGTTGGTGCAAAGTATGAAATTTATCGTTTGATTCAAGAACTTGCAGACCAAGGTAAAGCAGTTATAATTATTTCTTCAGAATTGCCTGAGTTGCTTGGTATATCAGATAGAATCTACGCTATTTTTGAGGGGACCATAACAGGCGTTATAGATTGCCAAGAGGCCAATCCGGAAAAACTCATGAAAATGATGACAAATACCTCCGGGTCAGAATCTAAAGAAGGAAAGGGTGAGAAAGCGTTATGAAATATATCAAGAAAGTATTTGGTGGAGGACTTCGGCAGTACAGTATGGTGATTGCCTTAGTGGCGCTTACTGTTATCTTTAATATTACTTCAAAGGGGAAAATGATTACCTCCTCCAACTTCCAGAACCTGATATCCGGCAATGCATATGTGTTGGTGTTGGCTATTGGAATGTTGATGGTCATAGTAATCGGGCAGATTGATTTGTCTGTAGGTTCAGTGGCTGGTTTTTCGGGAATGGTAATGGCTTTAGCAGCGCGGGATCTTGGATTACCATGGTGGACTGCGGTACTTCTCAGCCTCGCAATTGGTGCTTCAATCGGAGCATGGCAGGGGTTCTGGCTGTCAAAGCTTGGCATTCCTGGATTTATAACAACATTGGGTGGTATGATGATTTTTCGCGGCGGTGTTATCTGGATTTCAAAGTCAATTTCGGTTCCGGCGCCGGCAGAACTCAAAATGTTTGGTGCAGGATATTTGCCTGATTGGGGTCCTGCTTTTACAGGGATGAACAACTCTACGCTACTGCTTGGAATTATTGCAATTTCAGCTTTTGCTTTTACACAACTGCGTAAATACAATCGTTCAGCAAAAATGACTGAAAAAACAGAGGAACTTTGGTCAGTTTTGGTTAGAATTGGTTTGATTAGCATTGTCATTGGATATTTAACATGGATTTTTGGTACTGGTCGTCCTGGAACATCCTTTCCTGTACCTGGGCTGATTCTAGTGGTTTTGGTTATTATCTATCACATCATTACACAACGCACCAGATTTGGACGCCACATCTATGCTGTGGGAGGAAATAAGAGTGCAGCTGCACTGTCCGGTGTAAATGTACAGAAAACATATTTTCTAACCATGCTCAATATGTCCTTGCTTGCAGCTTTGGCCGGAATTATGTTTGTGGGTCGTTCAACTGCAGCAGGTCCATCAGATGGTACCGGATGGGAATTAGATGCAATTGCATCAGTCTTTATTGGCGGTGCAGCTGTTTCTGGCGGTGTAGGTACTGTTCTTGCTACAATGGTTGGCGGACTTGTTATGGCTGTTCTCAACTCTGGGCTGATGCTCATGGGTGTTGGTGCTGACCGTACTCAAGTTATTAAAGGATTAGTGTTGCTTTCGGCGGTTGCTTTTGATGTTTTCAACAAGCAGCAAGGTCGCCCCTCCATCATAGGAAGATTATTTCCGGCAAAAGAAATGGATTCTAAGGAAAGTAACTCTAAGGAAGGTAATCCCGCCGACAGCGGTTCATGATAGACCGATGGTCGGGCTTACATATTAGTCGATAGACTTAAAACAGAGAGGAGATAAGAAATGAAAAGTGAAATGAAAAAATGTTTATATTTGTTCCTTATTGCATCACTTCTTATTGCAATGGCACTGACGGGTTGCAATGGAACAACCCAAGATGAACCAGCTGATTCACCGGTTTCAGAAGGTGAAGGATTTGCAGCAGATGCAGTCATAGGAGTTGCACTGCCTTGGCTTGGAACTCAAAACTGGGCAGAAGCAGATGAAATGTTTAGAACTGAATTAGAAGCTGCAGGCTTTAAACCAATTGTTCAACATGCGGATAACAAGGTTCCTCAGCAACAACAGCAAATCGAGTCAATGATTCAAAATGGTGCTAAAGTTATCGTAGTTGGACCTGTGGATGGTTCCCAGCTTGGAGCAGTTCTGGAAGAAGCAGAAGCGGCTGGTATCTACGTTATCGGCTATGATCGACTCATTGAGAATACAACCGGCGTTGACGGCGTTGTACAATTTGGCAGCATCAAGACTGGCGAGTTACAAGGGCAGGCTTTGTTAGACGGACTGGCTGCTAATAAAGGTGAAGGTCCTTACAACATTGAGTTGTTTGGAGGCGGTCCTGCTGACCCAAATGCTCCTAACTTCTTCAAGGGCGCTATGACAGTACTTCAGCCAAAGATTGACGATGGTACATTGGTTGTCGTATCAGGCCAAACAGATTTCACTCAGTGTGCCACTATGGACTGGGACAATTCCAAAGCACAGGCTCGTATGGACTCCCTTCTTTCTGGTTTCTACTCAGATAAGGAAATCCACGGCGTTCTTTCTCCAAATGACGGCATCGCTCGTGCAATCATCACTGCATCTGAACAGGCCGGTCAACAGATACCTGTTGTTTCAGGACTTGATGCTGAGAATGAGTCAGTTGAGTGGATTTGGTCGGGCAGACAGTATTCAACTGTAGCTAAGCCAACTGATGTTCTAGTAGGCAAAACAATTGAGATTGTCAAATCACTGCAAGCAGGTAACGGTATGCCAACACCTGATACAAGCGTGAACAATGGTAAAGAGGATGTAGGTGTCTATGAACTTCCTCCTCTAGTTGTAACCAAGGAAAATGCAAAAGAGGCATTTGCCAATGACCCCGGTCGTTTGGAGCTTCTAAATTAAAAAATTCTAAGAACTTGTATTCATATATGAGAAATGCTGCAAAGAGGATATTCTCAAAGTATAAATATAAGATCTAAGTTCTCGTGATTGGACGGCAGAGATATTCATCTGCCGTCCAATTGTAGATATAAAAAAATTCTGAATTGATTGACAAAGTTTCAGATGGAAATATGATTGAAATCAGCGCTCCTTCTGTGTTAGAATAGGATACGTGTACATAAGGTATGCTTGATTATGCAGTTAGAGCAATGGTTGCTCTTACGACATCTTGTGACAAAATTGCCACAGGCTTTAAAATGACGTCGTAACATTGAAGTTGTTCGACTATAAAATTTTTTGGGGAGTGATTGAATGATTGATATAGTCGCAATGGGTGAGCTATTGATTGACTTTACGTACCATGGCAGGAGCGAAAACGGTATGCGCCTGTTTGAACAAAACCCCGGCGGTGCGCCTGCGAACGTGCTTTGTGCCGCATCGAACTTAGGTTTAAGTACCGCGTTTATTGGCAAGGTGGGCAAGGATATGCACGGAGATTATTTACGAAGGGTACTTGAAGAAAAGGGTGTTAACACCAGCGGTTTGATAAGTGCAGAGGATGTGTTTACGACGCTTGCGTTTGTTGAACTATCTGAAACAGGTGAGCGCAAATTTTCATTTGCACGCAAACCCGGCGCTGATACATGCATTTCAGCGGGGGAGGTTAAGAGTGAATTGACAGAGGGATGCAAGATTTTTCACTTTGGATCTCTTTCACTGACCAATGAACCTTCGCGTTCTGCCACCATAGAAGCGGTTAAAGCTGCGAAAAAGGCGGGAGCTATCATCTCTTACGACCCAAATTATCGTGCACCGCTTTGGAAAAGTGAGAGCGAAGCCGCTGAGATTATGCAAAGCGTCCTTCGTTTTGCAGATATTGTAAAAATAAGCGACGAGGAAGTCGAATTGATAACAGGAGAATCTTCTCCCGAGGGTGCTGCAGTGTCCCTCTTTCAAAAGGGCATATCTTGTGCGGTGGTCACACTTGGAAGCAACGGCGCATATACCGCAGTTAAAGGCGAATTTGCACTTGTTCCCATTCTTGATTCTGATGTTCCTGTGGTTGATACCACTGGTGCTGGAGATGCTTTTTGGGGAGGTTTTCTCTATAAGTTGGCTGTGAGCGGCCTTCGGCCTAATGAACTTGGCGATGCACAGCTTCGGGATTTTACTGAATTTGCCAACGCAGTTGCCTCCCTTTGTGTTCAAAAGCGAGGAGGGATACCGGCAATGCCCACAATAAGTATGGTCAAGGATTTTCTTGACAGGAAAGGAGAATGATTATGAAACGCAGCGAAATTAATAAAGCTCTATTAGAAATGGAGGATTTCATAAATAAATACCATTTTGCCCTGCCGCCTTTCTGCTATTTTACGCCTGAGGAGTGGAAATCCAAAGGTTCAGACTACGACGAAATTCGTGACAACATGTTAGGCTGGGATATAACCGACTACGGCTTGGAGGACTTTGGCAAGGTTGGATTTTCATTGATTACAATTCGCAATGGCAACTTTGACATGAAAGACAAATATGCCAAAACTTATGCTGAAAAGCTGCTCTATCTGAAGGAAGGGCAATATGCTCCAATGCACTTCCACTGGAGCAAGATGGAAGATATCATCAACCGCGGCGGCGGCTGTGTCTTGATTCGTGTCTACAATTCCACATCTGACGAAGGGTTAGATGAGACAGGGGAAGTGCGTGTCCACATGGACGGCAGGGAACTGACTGTTCCCGCAGGAACACAGGTGCGCCTGACACCAGGTGAGAGCATAACTATACAGCCATATTTATACCATGACTTTTCGGTAGAGGAAGGCACAGGACCGGTGCTGCTAGGCGAGGTAAGCCAATGTAACGACGACAACACCGACAACCGCTTTCTGAAGCCCATTGGACGTTTTCCCGCCATTGAGGAGGACGAGCCGCCTTACCGCATGCTCTGCAACGAATACCCAAAGCCTCATAACTAAATGTCACTAAAGGAATTAAGATTTCCACAATAATGAGATTAATTTACCAGGGGATAAATTTTTTGTTGGACAATAGAATATTATTAAATTCAGAAAAGCTATAGATGAATAGGTGTTCATTTTTAGCTTTTTTGTTTCTATGGATAATATTAAGATTGACGATTTGGTTTTGGATATAACTTATCTAATATATTAAAGCTATAATATTCAAGAAACATTAACATGCCCTGTTCAAAACTTAGATCATGCAATGAGGGTAGATATTTGATAGACGGAGTGTCAATAGATTTTAAAATGTGTAGGGCGATACCCTTATTAGATGGTAATGAAGTTATCGGCTGCATTATAGTTGCTGAATCATTAGATGCGAAAGAAAAACTGATAGATATGGCTCAAAATTTAATATAAATTAGAAATAGATGATTTTATGAGTCCAGCACAGGAAATATTAGCATATAAAAAAGAAGTTAATCAGAATGGGTTTTAGTTTTAGATGTTGAATTTTGTAGAAAAATGTTTTTATAAGCTATATCTTATAAAACTATAAATATATGCTTGAATTTAAGATGTGTATGTGATATTATGGACGTTAGATATGGCAAAGGAGGTTTTCCTATTTATGATTAATCGAGAGCTATATATGAGCCGCATCCGTCCTTTTATCGGAAATGAGCTTATTAAGGTTTTAACCGGCATCCGCCGCAGCGGAAAGTCCGTCATGCTGGATTTGATCCAGCGAGAGCTGGTTGCCTCCGGTGTAAATGAGGACCAGTTTATTTCTATAAACTTTGAAAATATGAGCAACACACACCTTTGTTTTGCCGAGGCACTGCACGAGGAGGTTACTCGGCGGGTAAATGGCATTGACCGGAAGGCATATCTTTTTTTTGATGAGATTCAGGAAGTCGTTGGCTGGGAAAAATGCATCAATTCCTTTCGGGTTGAATTCGACTGTGATATCTATATCACCGGCTCAAACGCCAAGCTGCTTTCAGGAGAGCTGGCCACATATCTTGCAGGGAGATATGTGGAATTTGTAATTTATCCCTTTTCCTTTGGAGAGTTTTCGGAACTGTATCATACCATTTTTCCTGATGCTGATTCGAGAACGATGTTTACCCGATACCTTACCGACGGTGGGATGCCGTACTTGAGCAACCTCCGCTATGCTGAACAGCCAAGCCGTCAGTATCTGCAAGACCTCTATAACTCCGTTGTCCTGAAAGATATCGTAAAGCGCAACAGCATTCGTGATGTTGACCTGCTGGAGCGTATCATCGCATACATTACGGCAAATGTCGGGACGACTTTCTCTGCTACGGCGATTTCAAAATATCTTAAAAGCGAGGGACGTACGGTTGCGCCGGAAACCATCATAAACTACATTAAGTCTTGTGAGGATGCCTTTCTGTTTTACCGTGCACGCAGGCAGGATTTGCAGGGTAAGAAGATTCTCACTGTCAATGAAAAATACTACATTGCCGACCACGGAATCAGAGAAGCTGTTTTCGGCGGGAATATGAAGGATATCAACCTCATTTTCGAGAACATCGTGTATATGGAACTCCTGCGGCGAGGGTACAAGGTAACTGTCGGAAAAGCAGGAGAAAAAGAGATTGATTTCATTGCTGAAAAGCAAATGCAAAAGCTCTACGTCCAGGTAGCTTATCTGCTGGCATCCGAGGAAACGACTCAGCGTGAATTCGGAGCATATGATACGATCAGGGACAACTTCCCAAAGTATGTTGTGTCATATGATGAATTCGATATGAGCAGGGATGGACTGAAACATATGAACATCCGTGAGTTCCTGTTATCTAAGCAATGGTACTGAGCTTTCGGCTATTTGCTTTTTTACTTTAAAGTCTGTGACTGTTCATCTTGGAATTTTTGTAAAAGGATTAGCATTTTAAATTCCTTGACAAAATTATTTAGATGTGTTAAATTTAATATAAAATTGAATATATAAAAATTATAGGTTTATTTAATTAAATGGGAAAGCGGTTAAAATCCGCTACAGCCCCCGCTACTGTAATTGGAACGAAATCAAAGTATGCCACTGGATGTTTTCTGGGAAGGTTTTGAGAGTAGGATAGTCCATAAGTCAGGAGACCTGCCTAGTAATTTTGTCAATAAGTCTTCGGAGGGAAGTTGTTATTTAGTGTATTATTACATATAAACCATAGCCTAAGGCTGTGGTTTTTTTAATTTCAAATAGATTGATTGGAAGTGGTAAAGATGGAGGTAGCAGTTATTGGTGTAAATCATAATATAGCACCAATTGGAATCAGAGAAAAAGTTTCTTTTAGCGAGTCAAAGAAAATTGAAGCTGCAGCAATCCTTTTAGATAGAGGTATTGAGGAAGTTCTGATATTATCCACATGCAACAGGAGCGAAATATATATTGCGTCATTAGATGTTAACCATGATATTGATGTAGTAAAAAATTTTTATATTACATTTTTTGGGGACAGTTCAGTTCAAGGTTATATTTTTGATAAAAAGAAAGATGATGCGTTGTTACATATATATGAAGTATGCTGTGGATTTGATTCAATAGTAATTGGAGAGGATCAAATACTTGGACAAGTAAAAGATGCACTGTCGACAGCAATTGAACTTAAAAGCAGCGGTAAGATTTTGAATAAGCTTTTTAGAGAGGCCATTACAATTTCAAAAAAAATAAAGACGGAAACAAGATTCTCGGAAAATCCGCTTTCTATAAGCTATATAGGCGTGAAGAAAATTAAGGAAGAAATAAGAGACTTATCAGATAAAAAGGTTCTTCTTATAGGGCTTGGTAAAATGGGAGTTTTGGCACTTACACATCTTAGAGAATATGAGATAGGTGAAATTTATGTTTCAAACAGAAATTTTTCTAAGTCTTTAGAGATGTCTGAAGCAATTGATAATATTGAAGTAGTAAAATATGAGAACATACAAAGTATAATAAATAAGGTAGATATAATTATTTGTGCCACATCTTCACCTCATATTATCATACGACAAGATAATCTTGAATTTAACAGAGAAAAACCGGTTTATATACTTGACTTGGCCTTGCCGAGAGATGTTGACGAAGGGGTTAAAAATTTAAAAAATGTTGTTTTGTATGATGTAGATTCATTAAAAACAACATCTGATGAAAATCAAAAACTGAGAAAACTTTTGATGGAAAAAAGCATGTGTACCATAAATGACAGCATTGATGAATTCAATAAATGGAAGAGAAGTATCGGTGTAGATTTGGTGCTTGAATCTATAAATAACAAATGCCTTGATATAAAAACGGACACGCTTTCATATATATACAGGAAGGTTTCTTTAGACCACAAAGATAAAAAAATTATTGAAAAAATGGTTGAATCATCTATGAAGAGACTTTTGAGAGAAGCAATTATAAATTTAAAAGAAACAAAGGAGGAGGAAAAGTTAGAGGGGTATATAAATGTACTTCAAGAACTGTTTGAATTAAAATGAGATATTATCCATTAGCAATTGATTCAAAAGATAAAAAGATATTGGTTGTAGGGGGCGGAAGAGCTGCTTATCTGAAATTAAAACAGCTTGTGAACACTTTGGCAAGTATTACAGTAATTTCAAAGCAATTCAGCGATGAATTAATAGAGCTTAAAAACGCATTTAGTGATCATGTAACACTGGAATCAAAACTTATTGATGGTAATAACATTGACTTGGACATAAATTATAGTTTAGCTTTTATTTGTACAGAAAATAAAGAGCTGAATTTAAAAATATATAGATATTTTAATGATAATAAGGTTGTGACTATGATGGCTAATAACAAGGAAGATTCAGATTTTATAACAATGGCAACTATGGAAAAGGAAAATATAATTGTATCGGTTAGTACAGGTGGGAGAAGCCCAAGTGCTTCTAAAATATTATTAAATGAAGTTGAAAAAACTTTAAATTCTGAGTTTATTGAAAAAATAAACCTGTTGTGTGAAATAAGAGAATTATTGATAAAAGATAAAAACTATAATTGTAATAAAGAAAATGTTAGCGATATAATTGAAAGCTTAGTTTTATACAGTAATGAAGATTTATTAAAAAAATTAGAAATAATGAAAGAAATTATTTGTTAGGGGAATGCAGATGAAAATAGTTGTTGGTACAAGAGGCAGTAATTTAGCACTAGTTCAGACAAATCTAGTTGTGAATCAGCTTAAAGAAAGAAATCCCGATGTGGATTTTGAAATAAAAGTAATTAAGACAAAGGGAGACATTGTACTTGATGTTCCGTTACATAAAATGAACGACAAGGGTATATTTACAAAAGAAATAGAAAATGAATTATTGGAACACTGTATTGATTTAGCAGTACATTCCATGAAAGATATGCCTTCTGAACATACGGATGGTCTTACTTTTGGCGCAGTACCAAAGGGAGAAGATCCCAGAGATGTAATAGTATCGAATAAAGTAATAACATCACTTTCAGATTTAGAAGGTTTTGTAATAGGTACAGGAAGTATAAGCAGAAAATTTCAGCTTTTAAGACTGTTAAATAATATTTCTGTTAAGGATATTAGAGGAAATATAGAAACAAGGATGAAAAAAATAGATACAGAAAATCTTGATGGTGTAATATTGGCAGCAGCAGGGTTAAAAAGAGCCAATTATGAAAGTAGAATCAGCTATTACTTTGACCCTAAGATATTTATCCCTTCTCCATGTCAAGGTATTCTTGCTTTACAAATAAGAAAAGACGATGAAACAATTAAACGCATTTTAAAAACTATAGAAGATGATGAAACCACAATTAGAGCAAAAGCTGAAAGAGCTTACTTGAAAACTATAGGAGGTGGATGTCACCTTCCGGTTGGAGCATATACGGAAATAATCAACAATAAAATAACTATGTATGCTATATATGGAGATGAAGACTGCAAACAACTGTTGTTTGAACAAGGTACGGCTGACTTGGAAGATGCTGAAAAACTTGGAGTTGAAATAGCTGAAAAATTGAAAATGGAGCTAAAAAAATATGAGTGATTATGGTAAAGTTTATCTGGTTGGAGCAGGAATAGGAAGTGAAGAACATATAACTGTAAGAGGTAAAAAACTGTTAGAAAATGCAGATGTAATAGTATACGACAGACTGCTTAACAACAAATTAATAAATAAAAGTGACAAATCAAAAGAGTTTATTAATGTTGGAAAACAATCCTCAAACCATACTTTTTCTCAAGATGAAATAAATGAAATTTTAGCGCAAAAATCCAAGTCAGGAAAAAGGGTTGTCAGGCTTAAAGGTGGAGACCCTTATGTATTTGGCAGAGGCGGAGAAGAAGCTTTATACCTGGTTGAAAGAGGCATAGAATTTGAAGTTGTACCCGGTATTACTTCAGGAGTTGCAGGGTTATGCTTTGCGGGTATACCAATTACACACAGAGATTATGGTTCATCACTTCATTTAATAACAGGACACAGAAAAAATGAAGAAGATTTGGATTTTTCCACTTTGGCAAAGCTGCATGGAACAATGGTCTTTTACATGGGACTTGAAAATCTGGGTAATATTTGTAGCGGCTTAATAAATAATGGTAAAAATGAAGAAACTGCATGTGCAATTATAAGTCATGGCGGATATCCGGATCAAAAGGTAGTAATATCAAATTTGAAAAATATTGTTAAGGACATTGAATTTGAAAAGATAAACAGTCCAAGCCTGATTGTTGTGGGTGAAGTTGTTAATTTGAGAGAAAAATTAAACTTCTTTGAAAACAGACCTTTGTTTGGTAAAAATATTGTTGTAACAAGAGCCAGAAGCCAAGCAAGCACATTGGTTCAAAAACTTGAAGAATTAGGAGCTAATGTAATAGAGCTGCCGACAATATCAATTAAAAGCATAAATCAGGACAGGCTGAAATCAGAGCAAAATAATATTGATAAATATACATATATAATATTTACAAGTGCAA
>SWCH01001326.1_pt1 | contig 21691 bp, 25 predicted proteins | sample 4690051 | NCBI WGS metagenome assembly SWCH01 (sample SAMN10267282, study PRJNA491770) | bioreactor metagenome | isolation source: DHS bioreactor inoculated with | place: Japan: off Shimokita Peninsula | reverse complement strand
GTCGCTTAGTTGTGTTTGCTCAACTGCAAAAGCCGTAGGAACAAACATCGACAACACTATAGCAATTACAAGTAATAGCGCCAATCTTTTTCTTAGCATATAATCTCCTCCTAAATATTTTTATATTCCACTCAATTTTTCAATTGAGAAAATATCTAATTTATAAGTTACATCTTTTTATACAAGTATTTTTCAATAATAACCTTTTTATATATTTCCTAATAGCTCAATTAATCTATATAACATTACCGAAGCTTGTGCTCTTGTTGCATTTTGTTTAGGTTCAAAGGTTGTATCTGTCATGCCTCTTATAATTTTTTTATCAACTGCTTTACTTACACTTTCAACTGCCCATGATGATATTTCATCTTTGTCATTAAAAATAACTTGATTAGATATGATATTGATACCTTTTTTCTCCATAACTCTAACTATAATAACTGCCATTTCTTCTCTTGTAATTTTATTATTAGGATAAAAATACCCTTGAGAACCTAAAATAACATCAGTTTTAGCAACTGCTTCAACATATGATGAGAACCAATCAGAAGATTTTACATCTATAAATTTACCTGCATATTCTTCTTTTTCAAGTTCCATAATATTAAATATAATAGTTGCAAATTGTGCCCTTGTTATTTTTTCTTCAGGATTAAAGCTATCATCTCCCATTCCTGTAACAATACCTTTACCAGCCAGTAACTCTATTTCATTTCTAGCCCAATGATTTTCTATATCTTTAAAGCTTTTTCTTTCGCTAACATTCTCATTAGTTATCTCATTTTCTGAAGATGTGTTGCTTTTTCCTGAATTTCCTGTATCATTATTATTAGAAGGATTATCTGAATCATCAGAATCAGAACCTTGGCTTGTACCGTTTTTGACTTTAAAATTTAATTCATATTGATTTAATTCAGTACTTATCTTTGCATTATAATCTCCATCAATCAAATCAAATTGGAAACTAAAATTTCCATCATCATCTGTTTTTGTTTGATCCAAGTATTGTCTTGTCCCATCCTTATCTAAAATCAACAGTGTAGTATTTGTATTAACCTCCTCTAATTTTCCAGATATGGTTACTAGGTTACCGCTTGTACGAACACTTGGTAAAGTAATTGCAAATGAATTGCTTGTAAACAGCATTAAAATTAAAATAATAGATAAGACAATTTTTAGTTTTCTCACTTCTACTACTCCTCCTCGTATAAAATGTTTTTATTCTAATATAATCTAGTACAGCCTGTTGAATATGCTTTCTCCCTCTATCTTCCACCCCCCAAAGTCATGTATAATAGTAATAATCATTTCTCTTCTCTTATTTTTAATCTCCACAATACATTCAACTACTGCAATATTTTTGTTTTTTTCAACTACTATATTAGTAATTTCTAATAATCTACCAATATCTATATCATAATCTGAGTGAATTAAAAAATAATTCAAAGGTACTGCTCTCTGAAATGATGTGTCAAGGAAACTATATAATTTTAAGCGGTCTGAGTTATAATATGATTCAAAAAAAGAAAATATTATCTTTTTTACTTCATTATTATAGTTTTGCCTTTTTATACTGCTGTCAATTTTATTCATAATTCAAGTATTCACATCCTAATTTAAAAGGTAATTATAAAATATTTAAAACTATTTTACACGAATAAAGCTGCAACTTTTGTATAATAATGTTTTTTTTAAATAATAAATTTATTTTAATTTTATATAAAAAAATATAATTTTTTCTCTAATTTTATTTATTATGATAAATTTCTTATCATATCATAGATTAAGCCTCAAATCCGCTTTCTTCACACTGATACAATAAATATATATCAGACAAAGTCACCTGTAATCTTGAAATGCTCAAGATACCTCATGCAAAACGTAAAAATGTACATGTACAATTCATTTCAAGCACCCTTTATATCATATAGAATAATATAACAATGAGCTTGTTCTCAAAATTTAATTGAAAAAGGTGTTATTTATGTGTTGTGGATCAAATAATAATATAGCTGGACAAATGGGCAGAAGATGCAGATGCAGATGTAATGGAAATGTTTCTCCAGATTCAGGTAGAAGAAGATTTAATTGCGATTTCGTTTATGACTGTTTATATGACCTTCTTGAAGATGAAACAGGAAACAGAAACAGAAATAGATGTCTTTGGGTTTATGAATGCTTATATGACTTACTGGCTGATGCAATAGAAGACGACAATAATAATTGCAGATGTCCAAGATAATATTTTTAAAATTATAAAAGTGCATAAAAATAGGACGATTAACAAAATCGTCCTATTTTTATATTAAGCAAAAGACCTGCTTAAGGATAAATATTAAATAGAAAATAAGTTAACAAATAGGGTATGGATTAAAAATTATGGAACGATTGGAATAGTACTTAAAAAAAAGCATATAATTTATTACGATGTGAAAAGGGGGGATTTTATGTTTAATGACTTTATGACTATGGATATTTTAACAACTTTTGCCGGACTTACAGGTGCAGTAATGTTAATAGTACAATTCACTAAATCAGTAGTAAAAAATAAACTTGGTGACTCATTTGTTAGGCTTTACAGTTTTTTAATCGCATTAATTCTTACTTTTGTATTTGCAAGACAGGGAAATCAAGTTTCAGACATAATCTTAACAATTATCAATGCAATTATGATCACTATGGCCAGCACTGGAGGATATGAAATGATATCTGACCCATTAGCAAAAAAAGCAAAAAAATAATTTTATAACTTTGACATAATATAAAGCAATTTTGATTACATATAAATCGATTGTTATTTAACTTTAAAATTTTTAAGAGCTCTATAAAGAGTTCTTTTTATTTTGTTTTACATTAAATATTATTTAATTGGTTATACTAACATTAGGAAAAAACTTTATAGAAAGGAGATTTCTAAAATGAAATTTAGAAACATTTTATTGGCATTAATTTTGATAATGTCTTTATTTACAGGTTGTACACAGGCCGAAGATACAAATCCACCTGAAACAACACCACCTGAAACTTCTCCACCAGATACTGCAACTCCAGAAACTGTTCCTGATGCAATGACAACAGCTTCTATTGTAGATAATAATACAGCATTTGAAAATGCAATCAGCAACAATGGAACATGGATTATATGTACATTGAAAGACTTAACCTTTGATAATGATCTTGTACTTGATGGTGAATTTAAAAACGGTAAAAAGGATGATAATGGCAAAGATATTATTCAACGTAAAATAGCCCTCTATACACAAGATGAAAATCATAATGTAACAAACAGGTTTAACCTCACAGCACCTAAATTAACAATTAATAGCCCAAATGCCAGAATACAAAGCGGGACATTTATTGGTGATGTTTATGTTTCAGCTGAAAATTTCCAGTTGGTAGATGCAACAATAGAAGGAAATTTATACTTTATGTCTGAAGATGCAAAATCATCATTCACAATGGATGAAACTAGTAATGTAACAGGAACTCAAGAAATTAGCAAGTAAATATATTACAATTATAGCAAAAACAAGCCCGGGAGGTAACTTCCCGGGCTATATATTTTTTGTAGTTTGTCAAGTTAAATGTGTAAGTTAATTATTATAAATCAAGAAATCTTATTCCTTAATTCAACAATATTATAACAATTGTCTGCAGTTACCCTCTTTATTTCTTTAATTTCTTTAATAAGTCTTTCCTCAGATTGAGATACTATAATTTCAATATGTTCAGCAATTAATAAATTATTATCAATTAACATATCCTTAAATTCAACGCGTTGTTCATCAAATCTTTTTTCAATCCATTTATCTTGCTCATTAAATCTTTCTTCAATATTTTTACCTTGTACATTAAATCTTTCTTCGATTTTTTTACCTTGTTCGTTAAATCTTTCTTCAATTTTTTTATCTTGTTCGTTAAATCTTTCTTCAATTCTTTGAGATTGAACTTCTAGTTTGTTATCTATCAGGTCGGATATGGCTTTTAAATCTTCTTTTGTTAAGCTCATTTTTTCTAACCTCACTTTATATTTTTAAAAATATTATATCTCACTAAATCAAAAACATCAATAATTAGTTCCTAAAAAATTTATATTCTATTTGATTACTTAACAACACTTTTTTATATCATTTTATTATTTCTTAATATTTCAACTGACCTTTTTAACGCATCTTTTGTTTTTACTTCTATTAACATCCTTATATCTTTCTCTTTAGAAAAATTTATCAATTCACTAATATTTAATTCACCATCGAACGGAATTTGATGATCATTTTGTCCCTTAGCATCATGAAAGTGCATATGTGCTATTTTCTTTACATTTTTCATTAGGTATTGTTTATCTGTAAAATTACTTACCGCATCATGACCTGTATCCCATGTAAGATTTATATTTGGATATGTTATTGCTTTATCCAGGACTCTTTGAATATAGGGTTTCCCAAAATTGTGGCTATTTTCTATTGCCAAAATAACATCATATTCATTTGCTTTTTTCGACAACATCTCAATTGACTTAATAAAACTATTTAAATATTCATCAGAATATTGGTCATAAATATATACTTTTTTATCAGGTAATGTCATTTTAGAACCTTCAATAATATGCAAATTCAACAATTTAACACCTGATTCATATGACCAGTCTAGCGTATCTGAAAATAACTTTACAAATCCTTCTCTTACGCTTTCATAAAATGTTCCTAAATCTGCTTCATCCGGCATATGCATTGTAAATTCTATATTTGTTTCTCTGGTTATATTTTTAAGTTCGGATGGACTTATATTTTGTATAAAATTATATGGTAAATTCATATTAAGTTCAATAAAATCTAATTTTAATTCTAAACATAAATCAACCAGATGTGTTAATGAAGTACATTCTACTAAAGCCGGCATTCCTATTTTAAAATATTTTTCCATTATTCTCCTAGCAAGGATTGAGGGACGATTTTTCGCCCCAATATCCTTTTATATTTTATTTAATTATTTTTTTACATTTTGGGCAGCTTATTTTAATTTTGCCTTTGTTAATAGGTACACGAAGCTTTGTGTGACATTCTGGACATTCAATTACACGATGGTCTACAAGATTAAGAATTTTTTCTTTATCTAACCCAACTATCACATCATCTCCTATTAAGAATGTAGGTACACCAGTGATTTTTCTTTTAATTAACTCTTTACGAGCTTCATTATCAACTTGAATATCCTTCTCTGTATAATGAATTTTATTTTGTAAAAGAAACTCTTTTGCAGTTTTGCAATGTGGTCAAGTTTTTGTTGTAAAAACAGTTACATTCTTCATTTTATAACTTTTTATACCTCCTAACATTTTTATTATACTTCCATATAATAACCGCCTTTATTCACTAATTGTACTTACATCACTACATTTTTTTATTATCTCTAATGCTTCTTCCATCTTTTCTTCATCAACTCTAACTATAAATGCTGATTTACCGGCATTTGATGGAGTGCAAGTGTGTGCATACTCAACATTTATGTTATGTTGATACAATAAATTTACAAATTCATACATTGAGCCACTTTTATCCTGTATCTCTATACCTAATACATTTGTTATATTAATTCTAAAATTATGTTCTTTTAAAACTTGTTCAGCCTTGTTTACATCATCAACTATTAATCTTAAAACTCCGTAGTCTGCTGTTTCTGCAATTGTTAATGCTCTAATATCAATATTATTGTCGGCTAATAATTTCAGCACTTCTTTTAAACGACCTTTTTTGTTTTCTAAGAAAATTGATACTTGTTTAAACATATATATCACCTCTAATTTTATTTTTTTATATGTTTCTTTTATCTATTACTCTTACTGCTTTACCTTGGCTTCTTGGTATTGTTTTAGGTTCAACAAACCTTATTTTTGCTGATATGCCTAAAACAGAAGATATCCTATTCATTATTCTTTTTTCTAAAGATTCTAGTATGCTTATTTTATCAGAAAAAGACTTTTCTGACAACTCTACTAATATTTCTAATTCATCGAGATTCCCATTTCTAGTTACTATTAGTTGATAATGAGGCTCAACCTCGCCAATTTCAAGCAAAACACTTTCTACTTGTGATGGGAATACATTGACACCCCTAATAATTAACATATCATCTGTTCTTCCTGAAACTCTTTGCATACGAACATGAGTTCTACCACATTGACATTTTTCTTTTGTAAGCATTGAAATATCTTTTGTTCTATACCTTAATAGTGGTAGTCCTTCTTTTGTTATAGTTGTGAATACTAACTCTCCTTTTTCACCATATGGCAGTGGTTGCAAAGTGACTGGATCTATAATTTCAGGAATAAAATGGTCTTCCCATATATGCATTCCATTTTGGCATTCGCATTCCATTGAAACTCCGGGTCCCATAACTTCAGATAACCCATATATGTCGTAAGCTTTAATATTTAATTTTTTTTCAATTTGCGCTCTCATATTTTCAGACCAAGGTTCCGCACCAAAAATTCCGGTTTTTAGTGATATTTCTTCTAATTCTACACCTAATTCCTCCATTGCTTCTGCTAAATATATGGCATATGATGGTGTACATGCCAACGTTGTTGCCCCAAAATCTTTCATAAGCATTATTTGTTTTTCTGTATTGCCTCCTGACATAGGAATTACTGAAGATCCTAATCTTTCTGCACCATAGTGCGCTCCTAATCCTCCAGTGAATAATCCATATCCATAGGAAACTTGTATAACTGAATTTTGGTCTGCACCTCCACATACCATTGATCGTGCTACAATTTCTGACCAAGTAGTGATATCATTTCTAGTATATCCAACAACTGTAGGCTTCCCCGTAGTACCACTTGATGCATGAAGTCTAACTATTTGTGACATGGGTGTTGCAAACAATCCATATGGATAGTTATCCCTTAAATCCTGCTTTGTAGTAAATGGTAACATAGACAAATCATCTAATGATTTTATATCTTCTGGTTCTACGCCTAATTTTTGAAAGGCGTCTCTGTAAAATGGCACATTATGATAAATTCTTGTAACCATTTGTTTTAGCCTCTCTAATTGTAAAGCTTGTAGTTCATTTCTTTCCATACATTCTTTTGCTTCATTCCAATACATTTTATCATCCTCCATATTTTTTTGTATAATAAAACCTCTCATCCACTTAAGGACGAGAGGTTAACTCGCGGTACCACCTTCATTGACTGTATATACAGTCCACTCATTGAAGAATACGCAACAACTTATGTTTTAATATTCTCTTCTACTAACGTAAGAATTACGATCAAGCCTACTAAAGTTCAGCCGACAACTCATGAGGGAACTTCGCCAAAATTCCAATTATCGGCTCTCACCACTCCGACTCTCTGTATATCTTCCTAAAGGTTACTTTCCTCAATCACAGTATTTATTTTTAAATTAATTTTTTTAATTATATTTGAATTTATATTATTTGTCAATGTTTTTTTGAAATTACAAAAAATTTTCTGATTGATTTATGATAATATTCTATTGCACAACATTTAATTATGTCACAAAAAAACATTAAATTATAATCTCTTAGCTATTGTATTAAACTTTAATAAAGCAACTAAGAGATTTTGTACGACTACTTATTTATATTCATTTCTTTTATCTATTGCTTCATCTTTTATTTCTTTTTTCATGTTTTTAAGAGATTGCTCTCTCCTTTTATTTTTTTCCTCTAATTCTCTTTTCTGTTTATAATCATCAACATTATTTATAAGTTCCTCTGTTTTTCGGTAATTAACAATAGTGTTGTTTATATTACTTTGGATTTTGTTGACATTATCTCTTCTATCATCTGGTTTTTGTTTATTTTCCAATTTCTTATCTCCTTTCTTTTTTGTTTTTTGATAAAGACTAAATTTATATTAATCTCTTATTTATTATATCTAAGAAAGGTGTTATTATTCAAACAGGCAATAACTATGTAAAAACTATTTTAAGAAATTTATCACGGGACAATTACATCAGTTGCTTTATTTCTTTATCTGTCAAATGCCTATATTCCCCTAATTTAAGGGTTTTATCCAGATTTATGGAGCCCATGGCGATTCTTTTTAGATATGTAACTTCTTTGCCAACTGCTATGAACATCCTTTTAACTTGATGGAATTTTCCTTCTCTTATTGTTACGTAACATTTTGATTTGTGTCCAGATTCTAGTATTTCAAGCTTTGCAGGGAGCGTTGTGTAATTTTCATTTTTAAGAAGTATTCCTTTTTGAAACGATTTTACATCTTCATCTGTGACCTTACCCTCAATTTCTGCATAATAAATTTTATCTACATGTTTCTTAGGTGATAATAAATTATGGTTTAACATACCATCATTAGTCAAAATCAGCAATCCCTCTGTATCTTTATCCAATCTTCCTACAGGAAATGGTGCATAAAATTTATCTTTTTCTTCTAATAAATCTACAACTGTTTTATCATAGTTATCTTCTGTTGCAGATACTACTCCTTGAGGTTTATTCATCATAATATATATATACTGGATATATTTCACTATTTCATTTTTATATTTAACTTCATCTTTTTCTGTATTTATAATCCTTGATGCATTCTTTTCTATAATTCCGTTTATTTTAACGCATCCTGATTTTATTTCTGTTTTTATTTGACTCCGCGACCCTAATCCTATATTTGAAAGCATTTTATCTATTCTAATTTTCATAGTTTATCCTTTATTTTATTATATGCATTTACATTTAAAGTATAGTTGTTCTTACTATTTTTGTCAATGTGACAATTTTTAGGCGACAATGGTGATTTATTGCTTATTTTTAGACACATATATTTTCATTCTGATGTTTTTATTTAATAATCGTTGGTATTGACCAATATTTTATTATGTTGCATGTTGGCATGATATTTGTGTAGTATTACTAATATCATGCCATTATTAGGAGGATTTTATGACAGGAACATTAATTAAGGGTTTTATGGTTGGAATTGCATATGTAGCACCTATCGGAATGCAAAATTTATATGTTATTAACACTGCTATGACACAAACAAAAACACGTTTATATTTAGTTGCATTAATAACAATATTTTTTGATATTTCTCTGGCTATGGCTTGTTTTTTTGGAATGGGCGCATTTATTGAAACTGTTCCAATTATTAAGTTATTAATTTTAGGTGTAGGCTCTATTGCTGTAATTTGGATAGGGATACAATTGATACGTTCTACCCCTAAACTCAATACTTCTATTGACACAAAAAAACTATTTTACAAATTATATTTTCATGTTTTATGGTAACTTGGGCAAATCCGCAGGCTTTAATTGACGGCACTTTATTATTTGGAAGTTTTAGAGCATCTTTACCTTTAGAAATGGCTAAATTTTTTATCATTGGTTCATCGCTATCTTCTTTTGTTTGGTTTCTATCATTGGGAACTATTGTAAGTATATTTAAAAAAGCTTTTAATGAGAAGACTTTAAAAATTATTAATGTAGTATGCAGAATTATTATTGTTTATTATGGATTAAGATTAGGAATAAGCTTTACACAAAGCTTATAATAAATCAAAGGAGCTTTTATGCTATTCAAATGACTTAAAAGCTCCATAACTTTTCTACCAACACTTCATAATATTTGAATTATATATTATTTTCCTAAAATATAAGGTTATTTAGCTAATGACTTAGTTTCTTTAACCTTCTTACCTTCTATTATTTGTATTATATATAATAATACAATCATGCATATAATAGATACAACAAGTGAAATCAGACCATTCATTGTTACAGATGCTACAACATATCCAATTATTGATGATATCGCTGCTAATAATGCGTATGGTAACTGAGTCTTTACATGGTCCAAGTGGTCACAAGAAGCACCTAGAGAAGCAAGTATTGTTGAATCTGAAATCGGTGAACAGTGATCTCCAAACAATCCCCCAGCTAGGCTAGCACCTATTGCCGGATATATTGAGACATCTGATGCTAATGCCAGTGGTATTGATATAGGTAAAAATATAGCAAAAGTACCCCAGCTTGTTCCCGTTGCAAAAGAAGTACAACAAGCAACTATAAATATAGATATTAACATAATACCTGGAGTCATAAAGCTTGAAGTTGATTCAACTATAAAGCTGGAAGCTCCCACATCTTTTGTTACTCCTCCTATACACCAAGAAAAAACAAGTATTAATATAGCTTCAATCATTTGTTTAAATCCATCTACAAACACTAAATATGATTCTTTGAAATTCAGCACCTTAGCCTTCATAGCAAACAATACACCTATTAAAGAAGCGAGAAAAAATGCAACTGTTAAACTTGTCATTGTGCTTCCACCAATAATTGCTGCCATAACTCCTGCATCTTTAGGACCAGTATAAATCAAAGTAGCAAATAAACTAACAATCAATACCACTATAGGAATTATTAATCCTAACGCAGTTGGATTTGAACCTTCGGGGAGTTCTTTCATTTCCATCTTTTTTATTGATACATTATCATTAACTAATTTTCCATATTTATAAGCTCTTTCCTCTGCTTTTTTCATAGGCCCAAAGTCCCATCCAGTAATCGCAATTACTAAAACCATAACTATAATAGTTATTGTATAAAGGTTGAACGGAACAGATTTAATAAACACATCAACGAGATTAGTGTCAACAGGTAATTCATTTTTATAAATTCCCATTACCATAGCACCCCATCCAGTAATAGGTAGCAACAATGGAACAGAAGATGCTGTAGAATCACAAATATATGCTAATTTTTCCCTTGAAATTTTTAATCTGTCAGTAACAGTTTTTAATATTGGTCCAACTATAACAGAATTTGACGAATCACTAAACCAAATCATAAGACCGCCCATCCATGCACTAATTTGACCTTGTTTTCTTGTTGTAATTTTATTTTCAACCGATTTTCCAAAAGCATGTGCACCCCCGCCTCTTTCCAGCATAACTGAAAAACATCCTACAAACAGAGTCATTGCAATTACCCCAGCATTCCATGAATCTGACATATTTGGAATCATATATTTGTCAAAAACATCTACAAAACCAACTAATGGATTGCCTGAAATCATTGTGGCCCCTATAAAGACAGCACAAAATAGTGACAATAGAACATTTTTTGTTATAAACGCTAAAACAATTGCAAGAACTGGTGGTAATAAAGATAAAATACCAAAATTCATAATTTTTCTCCTCTCTATCCTCTTTTTAAAAAGGCTGTACAGCAATGAATTGCTCCAAAACCTTTTAGAATCTCATCAAATTCGACAGTTATCACTTTTATATTATTATTTTCTAATAGTTCTTGTGTCCTTGGATTTCCAGCTGGCATAACTACAAGTCCTGGTTCAATTGCAACAAAATTAATCGCTAAACCTTCCTTTGCTTCAATTTGCGAAGGACATTCCAAAAGTTTAATTCCTTTTTTCTTTAAAGCATCACAAACATCGTATGGAACTTGCGATGCATGAATTACGGCTACATCATTGCTTGCCATATTTAATAATCCATCGATATGAGCATGACCATAAGGTATTTGCATATGAAGAATTTCTGAAACACCCATTCTTCTTAGTTCTTGCTCTACCATTTCATATCCGCTTTTATTAGCTCTTACTCCAGATGCTAAAACTACTGTATGTCTATCAATCCACAACGCCATAGCACCTTCAAAGATTCCATCACCACATATTGTCCTTATAATTGGAACTCCAAGATTAGACAAAGTTTTAGCAGCATATCTCTCTTCACCACGCCTTGCATCCATTGCAGGTCGTGTTACAATAGCTCCCTCTGGTGTCATAAATACTAAATCCCTGCAAAACAGTGCATTGGGTCTATCATCTCTTTGCTCCTCAATATAATGGACATTAACACCATGTGATTTATAAATTGTTACTAAATTATCATGCTGTTTTCTAAATCTATCAGGTGATATTTGAGCCTTAAATCTAGCATGCTCCCAGTCAAAATTATCTATTTCTTTGCCTGGTCTTCTCATAATTACTGATCTAAGTTTTTCTACTTCAGATGATACACCCCAATCACCCCAAAGTGATTTCATATCTTCAATAATTGTAGATTCTTTTGGGAACCATCTTTCTCCTGAGATGGATTGTATGTCTTGTGTAATAGTGTTCATTTACTCACTCCTCTGCTTTTATGATTGTGCAATAGTTAATGTTCTTTTTTACACTATCTCTATTTGTATAGTTTTGCAAAAATGGTGCCACAAAATTAAAATAATAAAATAATTTTAGACACCCATTAATTAGTACACAATGAGCATTTAATTTAAGAAGTATGGTAAAAAAACTTTTACCAAGTAAAGAATTTTTTACGCATTGGTAAAAAAATTTTTACTTGGTAAATAAAATGTTTATTGTCTTATGCTAAATTTAGATAATTTATAATTTAAAGATTGCTTAGATATATTTAATAGTTTGGCAGCATCAGACAAGCATTTAGTGTTTGCTATAGCTTTCTCGATAATTTCTTTTTCATATTCTGACAATGCTTTTTCCAAGGAAAATCCTATCCTTAAATCATCATTAGAAGAGCATGTTAATTCCTTAAAACTCTTAATTTCATCATTATTTTGAATAATATAACTTGGGAGGTCTTTTTTCTGAATGAACCTTGAAGACACTATATTAAAAGCACCTTCTATAACATTTTTCAATTCTCTTATATTACCCGGCCAATTATAATTCTCAAATATTTTTTCTACTTCTTCATCAATATCTATAACTTCTTTATTCATTTCATGATTAAACTTATTTATAAAATGCGAAGTTAAGAAAAACAAATCATCTATTCTCTCACGTAATGGTGGTATATCTATTTGAACTACACTTAATCTATAAAATAAATCCTCCCTTAATTTATTTTCTTTAACACATAATAAAGGTGATTCGTTTACTGCGGAAATAATCTTGATATCTGTATTAATGGGCTTATGCCCACCTAATCTGAAAAACTTTTTTTCTTCAATCGCTTTTAACAATTTAGACTGCACACTAATTTCCATAGAATTAATTTCATCTAAAAAAAGTGTTCCTTCATTAGCAATTTCTAATAAACCGGGCTTGTTTTCTGAACCTGTATAGCTTCCTTTAGTTGTTCCAAACAATATACTTTCTAATAAATTAGCTGGAATAGCAGCACAATTTTGTGAAATAAATCTTTTACCTTTTCTCTTACTGCTCATATGTATAGATTGTGCTACTAATTCCTTTCCAGTTCCTGTTTCACCATAGATTAGTACAGTTGAATCAGTATTGGCTATCATTTCAATTTTTTTCTTAATTATTTCCATACTCTTACTATTTGTAATGATATCATCAGTTGTATAAAGATCTGTTGGCTCCACCTTTTCTTTATATGATATAGAAATATCCTTTCTCTCATAAGTCTTGTCAAGATATATAGATGCATCAACAGCTCCAATAATCTCATCATTTTTTTTAATTGGTAATGTAGTATTAACAGCAAGTATACTTTGTCCCTTATACGAAATTAATGTTTGGTATTCATTTATAATTGGTTCGCCGGTTTTAAGAACCCTTAGAATGCTACTGGTCTCATCTGTTAAAGTCGGGTATACATTTAAAATATGCTTTTTTAAAACATCCTTTTCATTTAAATTATTAACATCTGGTCTAAAATTAGTATAATATTCAATATATCCATATCTATCTGTAACAATAACCCCATCTATATAATTATAAATACTTAATATTTGCTCAACATATCGTCTTAACATTACAACCTCCTAATTACACTAATTAATTATTAGCCTAATAATATTATAGATAAGAATAACTTTAACAGCAAACATAAATATAAGAAATTAAATAATTTTATTACCTCTTCACATAGTTATCCACGTTTAAGGTAAGCAGTAATACAGTGCATAGCTCCACGACCTTTAGTAATCTCTGAAATATCAACAGGAATTACATTTATTCCATTTTCCTCTAACAACTCTTGTGTTTTTGGATTTCCTTTTGGCATAACTATCAATCCTGGTTTTAACGCCACAAAATTACATGCAAATGTATTTCTTACTTCTGTTAATGATGGTGCTTCAAGTATTTTATAACCTTTCTTTTTCAATATATCCAGAACGTCATATGGAACTTGTGATGCATGTACAAGAATTGTATCATTGCTTGCAGGATTCATCAATCCATCAATATGTATGTTGCTAAATGGTTGTTGCATGTGAATAACATTTACTCCCATACGTTTTAATTCTGTTTCCACTTGTTCATATCCACTTCTGTTGCACCTACTACCTGTTGAAAGTACACAAGTATATCGATCTACCCACATTGCGTTTGCTCCTTCAAATATACCATCACCAGTTATGGTTCTTAAAATAGGAACTCCTAGCTTGGCAAGAGATTCTGCTATATACCTTTCTTCTCCCCTTCGCGCAGCCATACCAGGTCTAGTAATTATTGCTCCTTCCGGTGTCATAAACATTAAATCCCTACAAAAAATTGAATTTGGTCTATCCTCGCGTTGATTTTCTACATAAAATACTTTTACACCATGTTGTTTGTATATATTAGCTATATCATCATGTTGTTTTCTTATTAGGTCTACATCTATTTGTTCATCTGAAAAACGCATTTCCTTAGCATCAAAGTTTTCAATTTCCTTACCTGGTCTTCTCATTAATACGGCTTTTAACTGTTCAACCTCTGAACAGACTCCCCAATCTCCCCAATATTCTTCAATGTCGTTTATGAAATTAGTTTCTTTTGGAAACCATCTTTCCCCAGGAATCGCTTCTATATCTATTACTCTTTTATCCATTACACTACCTCCTATTTTTGTCAATATAACTAGCAAATAATATGCCAATATATCCAATTAAAATAAGAAGTTATGCAAAGAGAGTATAAATATATTAATTTTTGTTTCTATGGCTGTCCATATAATTGTATTATTATATTTAACAAAGAGTAATAATACAAGGCAATAAACTTTCAAGATTCAGCAATATCAACTAATCATCATATGTTAACATTTTTCATCTTCAGAAGATTATAAATTATTAACCCCTCTTTGTTAAATAAGTGCACTTATTTAACAAAGAGGGGTTATAAAATATCTTAAATAACATTTTAATTTATTATATACGATACACTTCTGGAATTTGCCTTAAGTGAAATTCATTTATTGTATTTCTAAAATCATTGCTATCTAATATATCAAAACCTGTCATTGCTAGACCTTTAGCACCCTTTATACATACCTCATCTGCTTGCGGCATAACCGCTGCAGCTGTATACTCTAAAGAATGGCTCTGTATTGATTTATCGTCTGTAATTGATAAATAGTCGTGTATCGCTGGTATTTTAATGGATACATTACCTATGTCTGACGAACCATACAAAACATTTGGATCAGGATAAAACATTTCAACACCCAATTTCTCCATATTATTTTTAAATGCTTCACACATAGGCATATTGGGATATCTCTCAGCATAAATTGCTCCAGTGCTAACTTCTGCTATTGCACTGGTTAATGATTCAGCTCTAGCAATGCACTCTTTAACTAAAATAATCAATTCTTCCAATCTTACCATGGTTTCTGACCTTAAGCTAAATTCACAAACAGCATATTCTGGAATAATGTTAGAAGCTACTCCCCCTTCTAAAATTATTCCGTTTATATTATCCTGAACCTGAAGGTTAGACCTTAACATGTCTATTTGGTTGAATACACTTATTGCTGCATTGAGAGCGTTAATTCCATTTGATGGCACAGCTGAATGTGCTGATTTGCCTTTAAAAGATACAGTAATCGAAGATGCTGCCCTGCCGCCTCTTCCTACCAAGTTATTTCCACCGCCTGAAGGATGCATCATCAAAGCATACTCGGTATTATCAAACCCGCCTTTATCTAAAAGAATAACTTTTCCTGCTCCGCCTTCTTCTGCTGGGGTTCCTATAATAGATACCTCTCCAGCATAATTGTTAACAACTTCAGCAAGTCCTATAAAAGCACCTACCGCACATGTTGATATGATATTGTGACCACAGCCATGGCCAATAGATCTAAGAGCGTCATATTCTGCTAAAAATGAAATCTTCGGTCCATCTGATTTTCCTTTTTTTACAGCTTTAAATGATGTGTCCATGCCACAGTATTTTTCTTGAACATCAAACCCATACTTCTTGAGAAAATCCATAATAAATCCAACTGATTTATACTCGTTAAAAGAAGTTTCGGGATTCTTATGTATGTTATGAGACAATTCTATTAAACCGTCCCTTATACTATCTATTTTATTTGTAATTATTTCTTTTGGATTTCTCATTTTAATTCCTTTCCATACTAATAATTATTATTATTTTAAAATATCGTAAACTATAGTACTATACACCTTTATTCCCTTAGCAAGAACTTCTTCATCAAAATCGAAAGTCCTTGAATGTGCAGGAGCTTTAATAGAAGTTAACAATCTCATAAATGTAGCTTGCCCACCTTTTTCCTGAACCCTTTTCATCATATACGAAACATCTTCACTGCCAGTGTTTTTCTGTTTTAGTATACTACTTACCTTAATTTCCTTTAAATTTTTCTCACAAATATCTTTCACTTTCAATACCAATTCATCATCACTGTCGAGGGATTGAGCTGAACCCATTTTTTTTATTTCATATGTAGAGTTATGCATTTGTGCAGCTGCTGCAATAATGCGAAGTGCGTATTCTTCTACATATTCATTTATATCAGATGTTTCACCACGAACCTCTATCTCCATTTTAGCTTGATCTGGTATAACATTTCTACCTGTTCCTGCCGTTACTTTGCCAACATTAATACGCGTTATGCCGCTGCTGTGGCGTGGTATTGCTTGGAGATTTAGTATTGAAGTGGCAACAGAAAGCATTACATTATCTCCTTTTTCCGGAGAACCCCCTGCATGAGCAGATTTTCCATGAAAATATATATCAAATTTAGATGTAGCTAATGACCCATAGCTTCCAGGTATTAGATCGCTTCCATTTCCCTCGTCCTCTGATATATGTGATGCTAAAAAATAATCTACATCATCCAAATTACCCTTTTCAACAATTGCCTTTGATCCTCTTACCCCTTCTTCTGCAGGTTGAAATATAAGCTTAATTTTACCATGAATACTATCCTTAATATTAACAAGTACCTCTGCAACACCAAGACCTATTGAAGCATGACCATCATGACCACAAGCATGCATGACTCCGTAGTTAACAGAAGAAAAACCACATTTATAAGGTATATGTTCTTCATTTGTATTCTCTATTACACCTAAAGCATCAATATCAAAGCGCATGGCTACAGTTGGTCCTTCGCCGCAATCAAGTATACCAATTACTCCTGTAAATCCGCCTTTTGTAGATTCTAAAAACCTTAGATCTGCCCCATTATTCTTAGCCCATTCATAATGAATATTTGACTCATCGTCTGTAGGAATTCCCATCCTGGCATTAGCTTCGCATAAATCTGACCCGATTAGTATTTTATAACCCATATCTGCTAATTTTCCAGCAATAATTGAAGATGTTCTCATTTCATACCAGCCATCTTCTGCGTATTTATGAAAATCTCTTCTTTGTGTAATTATTTTATTTTCAATATTATTTGTTATGTCAATAATTTTTTTATACATTTTCATACTCCCATTTTATATTAAATGGCATGCAACAGAATGACCATTTTCTATATCTTTCAATATTGGCCTTTCCTTTCGGCATACATCCTTTATATAAGGACATCTTTCTTGAAATAAACAGCCTTTAGGTAGATTTACCGGACTTGGAATTTCTCCATTCGTCTCAAAGCCCTCTACTAAAGGTTCTTCTCCAACTGTAGGCACAGCAGAAAAAAGCATTTTAGTATATGGATGCATAGGATTTTCAAAAATCTTATTTTTTTCTCCTAATTCAACTATTGCACCTAAATACATAACTCCAAGACGGTCGCTTATATGACGTACGACTGAAAGGTCGTGAGCTATAAACAGATATGAGAAATTATACTCATCTTTCAAATCCATTAGTAAATTAAGTATTTGTGCTTGAATTGATACATCTAAAGCAGAAACTGGTTCATCAGCAATTATAAACTCAGGTTCTACCGCCAAGGCTCTTGCAATACCTATACGTTGTCTTTGTCCACCGCTAAATTGATGTGGATACCTGCTTGCTTGTTCTGGTCGTAGTCCAACCTTCTCTAGTATTTCTATACACTTTTCTTCTGCTTCTTTTTTATTAGATATCATTTTATGAAATAACATAGGTTCCATTATAATGTCCTTTACTCTTTGCCTAGGATTTAAAGATGCATATGGATCCTGAAAAATTATTTGCATATTTCTTCTATATTTTAGCATTTCCTTAGGGTTTTTATGAGTGATGTCCTCTCCCTTATATAATATATGCCCTCCAGAAGGTTCAATCAAACGTATAATTGTACGGGCAGTTGTAGATTTGCCGCAACCACTCTCTCCAACCAAGCTAAACACTTCTCCTTTTTCAATAGTAAAACTAATATCATTGACAGCATGAACTGTTTTTTCTTTTTTTACCAGCTTACCATCCTCAAAACGAAGGGATTGCATTAAACCTTTTGTTAAATGAAACTTTTGTTCTAAGTTTCTTACTTCTATTAAATTCTCCATAATCTATCTCCAAAAGTTTAAATTTATTTCTATATTAATACCGATTAAGAGGATAATGACAAGCTGTATAATGTGTACCATCAACAAGTTCCATATTCGGTTGTTCGCTATTACAAATTTCCTTGCAATACTTGCATCGAGGTGCAAAATAACATCCTTTTGGAAGCATGAACATATTTGGAACCATCCCTGGAATAAAATCCAATCGCTCTTTCTTCTCTCTGAGCTTCGGAATCGAATCCAACAAACCCTCTGTATAGGGATGTAAGGTATTGTTAATTATATCCTCTGCAGCACCCATTTCAACAATCTTACCGCAATACATTACAATTATTTTATCAACCATTTCTGAAACAACAGCTAAATCGTGAGTAATTAAAATCATAGAAGCATCATTTTCACGAACTAACTTTTTCATTAATTTCAAAATCTGAGATTGTATAGTTACATCTAAAGCTGTAGTAGGCTCATCTGCTATAATAAGCTTAGGATTAGTAGCTAACGCTATGGCTATAATAACTCTTTGACGCATTCCTCCGCTAAATTGATGAGGATATGATTTTAATCTTTCTTCAGGATTGGAAATACCAACAGATGTCAAGAGTTCTATACACCGAGCTTTTCTCTGTGATGAATTCATTTTTGGAAAATGTATAATTAATACTTCTTCCATTTGTTTTTGAATAGTATAAAGTGGGTTTAAAGATGTCATTGGGTCCTGAAAAACCATGGAGATTTCTTTACCTCGTATTTTTATCATCTCTTTTTCTTTTGCACTAGTTAAATTTTTCCCATCAAAAATAATTTTATCTGCTGATATTTCCCCCGGACTCTCTATTAACTTAAGAATAGAAAAACTAGTCACAGATTTCCCGCTTCCTGATTCTCCAACAATCCCCAGAATCTCACCTTTGTTCAAGGTAAAGCTCACATCATCAACAGCCTTTACCACACCTTTAAATGTTTTAAAATATGTTTTTAAATGTTCTATTTCTAATAATTTATTTTGCATTAATATTTTCCACCTTTTTATTTTAAGTTTGGATTCAACTCATCTCTTAAAAAGTCTCCAAGTAAATTAATACCAAAAACAACAAGCATAATATAAATACCAGGGAATACAGAAGCCCACCACAGACCACTGAAAAGTACATCAAATCCAGATTTAACCAGCAATCCCAAGGATGGTTCTGTAATTGGAACACCCACACCCAAAAAGCTCAAGGTTGCTTCTGTCAATATAAAGTTTCCAACTTGAATAGTAGCAAGTACAATAACTGAAGTAATAACATTTGGTAAAACATGTTTTAAAATTATAAGATAATTGGGAATGCCTATTGTTCTTGCAGCCTCCACATACTCCTTCTTTTTTACTGATAAGGTTTCTCCTCTTACAGTTCTCGCATAAGTTACCCAGCCTACCAAGGTTAAAGCAATAAGAAGTTTATCTATACCACGGCCAAATATAGACATTATGAATAGTGCAATAAGCATAGATGGAAATGACAGTTGAATATCCGCTATTCTCATAATAAATGAATCTGTTTTTCCTCCAACATATCCAGATATAAGACCAAGTGTAGTACCAATAATGCAGGAAGCCATCATACCAATTAATCCAATTGTTAAAGAGCTTACACTTCCATAAATTATGGCGCTTAATATGCAACGACCCTGATCATCAGTTCCTAGAAGGAATCTTGCATCGCCTCCAGCCAACCAAGATGGTGGAAGATAAGCATCAGCTAGATTTATAGATACTAAATCATAAGGGTTTTGCGGTGCTATGAACTTACCAAATACAGCTACTAGTATGGCAACAAGAACCATTATACTACCTATTATAGCTGATAAATTGTGTCTATAATTAAAAAAGAATTCCGACTCTAAGAAAACTTTCCATAATGAATTTTTTTCTTCTATTGATTTCATTCCTTTTGTTTTTTCCATATTATTACCTCAATTCAATTCTTGGATCAATAAATGTATATAATAGATCAACTATAAAGTTTATAACAACAAACATACAAGAAGCAGCCATCAAATATGCCACTATAATTGGTCTATCTGCTTTACCTATAGCATCAATTAGAAGCTTTCCCATTCCAGGCCAAGCAAAAATAGTTTCAGTTATGGTAGTAAACGCAATCATTCCTCCCAAACTCATACCAAATATAGTTATAACTGGTATTAAAGCATTTTTAAGAGCATGCCCAAAAAGTACATTTTTGCTGGTAACGCCCTTAGCTCTGGCAAATTTAATATAATCTTGTTTCATATTTTCTATAATTCCTGAACGTGTTAATCGAATAGTTGTAGCTAAATTAGACAAAGCTAATGTAACAGCAGGTAATATAATATATTTCATTCCATTAGGAGCAAATAAACTAGTTTTAATACCAAAGATTTCTATAGTGCTCCCTCTGCCAGATGCCGGTAGGATGTGCAGCATTACTGCAAATATATATATTAACATCATTCCAACCCAAAAAGATGGAAGAGAAATTCCTAAGATAGATCCTGTCATTATAAATTTACTTAAATGTCTTTTTGGATGTGCACCTGCGTACACTCCAAGCGGTATGGCAATTACCAAAGTCAAAACAGCAGCAACTATTACAATTTCCATAGTAGCTGGTATTCTTTCTACAATAAGCTCCATAGCAGGTTTGCCATATGTATATGATTTCCCAAAGTTCCCATGCATTACATCTTTTATAAAAATAAAATATTGAATAGGAAGTGGTTTATCAAGTCCAAGTCGGATTCTCGCTGATTCTATTTCTTCCATAGTTGCATTTTCCTTCACCAGCATATCTACTGGATCACCAATAAAGTTGGTTAATAAAAACACCAGTACAGACACAACAAATAAAACCGTAAACATTTGTATGAATCTTTTTAAAATATATTTCAGCACTTTATCACCTCTATTTGTTTTAAATTAGTACCGGCGCATTAAGCGCCGGTTTATTTGTAAATATCTTATTTAAAAGTAATTTTCCAT
>SWCH01002905.1_pt3 | contig 21801 bp, 23 predicted proteins | sample 4690051 | NCBI WGS metagenome assembly SWCH01 (sample SAMN10267282, study PRJNA491770) | bioreactor metagenome | isolation source: DHS bioreactor inoculated with | place: Japan: off Shimokita Peninsula | reverse complement strand
TGAAGAGCTGATCTAGTTACCTTTGTTGGGTCAACTATTCCTGCTTCTATCATATTTACATAAACTTCGTTAGCTGCGTCAAAGCCTATACCTTTGTCACTATTTTTAATTTTTTCAACTATTACTGAACCTTCAAGTCCAGCATTAACTGCAATTTGTCTTACTGGCTCTTCTAAAGCTTTTTGAATTATTTTAGCACCTGTTTTAGCATCTCCTGTTAAGCTGCCAGCTATATTTTCAACAACTCCTGCTGTTGCAAGAAGTGCTACTCCACCACCTGATACTAATCCTTCTTCAACTGCTGCTCTTGTAGCATTTAAAGCATCTTCAATTCTAAGTTTCTTTTCTTTCATTTCAGTTTCTGTAGCTGCTCCAACGTTTATAACTGCTACTCCACCTGTTAATTTTGCTAATCTTTCTTGTAATTTTTCTTTGTCAAATTCTGAAGTTGATTCTTCGTATTGAGCTTTGATTTGTTTAACTCTTTCTTGAATTTTCTCAGAATCTCCAGAACCATTTACTATAATTGTATTTTCTTTATCTATTTTAACTGTACCTGCATTACCAAGCATCTCCATAGTAGTATCTTTTAAATCATATCCTAATTCTTCTGATACTACTTCTCCACCTGTTAATATAGCAATATCTCTTAACATTTCTTTTCTTCTGTCACCAAATCCCGGAGCTTTTACTGCTACACAGTTAAATGTTCCTCTTAATTTGTTAACAACTAATGTAGCTAAAGCTTCTCCATCTACATCTTCTGCAATTATAACAAGAGTCTTTCCGCTTTGAACTACTTGTTCAAGTATTGGAAGTATTTCCTGAATATTTGAGATTTTTTTATCTGTAATTAGAATATATGGATTGTCTAAAACTGCTTCCATTTTTTCTGTGTTAGTTACCATATATGCTGATAAGTATCCTCTGTCAAATTGCATACCTTCAACTACTGTTAGCTCAGTTTCCATAGTTTTAGATTCTTCTACAGTTATAACACCGTCTTTACCAACTTTATCCATTGCCTCAGATATTAACCTACCAATTTCTTCATCACCAGCTGATACTGAAGCTATCTGTGCTATTTCTTCAGAAGTTTCAACCTTTTTAGTTGTAGTTTTTAATTCTTCAACAGCCGCTGTTACTGCAGCTTGAATGCCTCTTTTTAAAATCATAGGATTAGCGCCTGCAGCGACGTTTTTTAAACCTTCTCTGATAATAGCCTGAGCTAATAATGTTGCTGTAGTAGTACCATCACCTGCAACATCATTTGTTTTTGTTGCAACTTCTTTAACTAATTGTGCTCCCATGTTTTCATATGGGTCTGATAATTCTATTTCTCTTGCTATTGTAACACCATCATTTGTAATGACAGGTGATCCAAATGATTTATGCAATACTACATTTCTTCCTTTTGGTCCTAATGTTACTTTTACTGTATCTGCCAGGGCATTAACGCCTCTCTCCATTGCGCGGCGTGCATCTTCATCAAATTTTATTATCTTTGCCATTTCTATACCTCTTCTCTTTTATTTTTATTCAATAACTGCTAATACATCAGCTAATTTTATAACTATTAATTCTTCTCCATCAATCTTTACTTCAGTTCCTGCAAATTTAGAGAATATAACTTTGTCACCAACTTTAACTTCATCTTTTTTCTTCTCATCTGATGTAATTCCTGCGCCTATCGCTAATATTTCTGCCATTTGTGGTTTTTCTTTTGCAGAACCAGGTAACACTATACCGCTTTTAGTTTTCTCTTCTGCTTCTACCATTTTAATTACCAATCTTTCACCAAGTGGTTTAACTGCCATTTATATTTCCTCCTATTTTTTATTTAATATTAATATTTTTTTGAAATATTAATAAGTTTGTTTAGCTCTGTTAGCACTCGTCTTAATAGAGTGCTAACACTTAATGTTTATATAATACTCAATAGTAGTATTGTTTTCAAGTACTATTTTAGGACATTTTTAACCTTTTTATGCAATTAAGTAATAATATTGTTATAATTTTATGTTTATACTTTTAATTAATCTTTTTTTCTTTATTTTACTTCGCATTTCATTTTTTACTAAGCACCACTTTAACAACAATGACATCCCATCCTTTGCAATTCTTATTTTTTTATGCTTTATATGCTAGGGAAAACTTTTCCATAAAAATAAACATCTATTTTTATCACACCCTGTGTATGTATTTAATGAAGGTTGCCTAGTATATAAAAACAAATGGTTTATCCTTTTATCAAAAAACAGTTGATGAAATTTACATATTTTGATATAGTATAGTAAATATTACAATTAATATATCACATATAATTATATACATTTTAGGAGGATTAAAATGGCTCTTGTTACATCAAAAGAAATGTTTAAAAAAGCTTATGAAGGCAATTATGCTGTGGGTGCATTTAATGTAAACAACATGGAAATTATCCAAGGTATAGTAGATGCAGCTAAGCAAGAAAATGCACCTCTGATTTTGCAGGTTTCTGCCGGTGCCAGAAAATATGCAAATCCAATTTATTTAAGAAAACTTGTTGAAGCTGCTGTGGAGGATTCAGGACTTGATATAGTTTTGCATTTAGATCATGGTGATAGCTTTGAAATCTGCAAGTCTTGTGTTGACGGCGGTTTTTCATCAGTTATGATTGATGGCTCAAAGTTACCTTTTGAAGAAAATATAGCTCTTACTAAAAGAGTGGTGGAATATGCTCATGATAAAGGTGTAGTTGTTGAAGCTGAACTTGGAAAGCTTGCAGGTGTCGAAGATGCTGTAAATGTTAGTGCTAAGGATGCCACTTACACAGACCCTGATGAAGCTGCAGAATTTGTACATAAAACCGGTGTAGATTCTCTTGCTATAGCAATAGGAACAAGTCATGGAGCTTATAAATTTAAAGGAGATCCTCGCCTTGATTTTGAAAGATTAGAAAGGATAAGCAAATTACTTCCTGATTTTCCGCTGGTTCTTCACGGTTCATCTTCTGTGCCAAAAGAATTTGTTGATTTGTGTAATAAATATGGCGGAAAAATACCTGGTGCTGCCGGTGTCCCTGAAGAAATGCTTTTAAAAGCTTCTAAAATGGCAGTTTGTAAAATAAATATTGATACTGATTTACGCCTTGCTATGACAGCATGTATTAGACAAATTTTGGTTGAGAACCCTTCAGAATTTGATCCTAGAAAATACTTAGGTCCCGGAAGAGATGCAATAAAAAATATGGTTGCACATAAAATGAGAAATGTTTTAGGATGCAGCAATAAAATATAGAAAGATTTAAAGACTTGAGCCAAATTAACTCAAGTCCTTTTTTATTCTTGCTCTGCTTTTATTAGTTTTATATTCCTTAAATAAAGTACAAAATCTGTCGTTACCATGATTAAATTAAGAAAATATAAATAAACTACTCCATCATAATTAAAGAATATTTTATTTAAAATCCCAAATATATAACCTAGTATCAATATTAATAAAAAATATGGACTTTTACCTGCTACTGATTTTGATTTATAAGATTTATAGATAGAAAAAGGCCAGGCTGCTCCAAAGCAAAGGAGCATTAACATTTCAAAAATGCTCATAATTACCTCCATAATTTATTGGACATGTTTCTTTAATTATATTAATATAAAAAACATATTTGGTCAAGTTATACATCTACTTCATATTAGGTTTATTCAAGCAAGTTGAAATATAATTCTTATCTATTGTTACTACTAAATAATATATTTCGTCTAATTCATTTTCATCATTAATAGATTTCTCTATTTTGTTTATTAATTCTTTAGATGGAATTTTAAAGTCAACCGGAATAACTACATCAAAAATCAAATTTGTATGTGTTTTACCTTTTACCATTCTAAAATCATGCATTGACAGCCTTTCATCAATTAATTTTATAATGTCACTTACTTTGTCTCTCAGTTTATTTATTTCTTTATCATCAGTTATTACCGGGTCAAGATGTATAACTAAATTGATATCTAAATCTCTGGCAAAATCTCTTTCAATATTGTCTATCAGATCATGGCATAACAAAATATCTTGCTTTGCATCAACTTCTGCATGTACTGTTGCAAAATATCTGCTTGGTCCATAACTATGTACAACTAAGTCATGTATGTTTAATATACCTTCATACTCCATAATTTTGTTTTCTATTGATTCAATAAATTCAGGGTCCGGCAGCTCTCCTAGCAATGGATTCATCAAATCTTTCAATATATTAATTCCTGAATATATTATAAATAATGCAACTATCATACCCACGTATCCATCAATTTGATAGCCTGTAATTTTAGCAATTATAATTGATACAAGAACAGCAGAAGTAGCAATAACATCATTTCTGCTATCCATAGATGTTGCTTTCATAGCAGCAGATGATATTTTATCTGCAATTTTCCCATTAATATAACTGAGCCAAAGCTTAACAATAATTGATAATATCAATACTAAAATCATTATATAGCTAAAATTCATGGGTTCAGGATTTATTATTTTATCGAATGATGATTTAACAAGTTCTAGTCCTAATAGTAATATTACAAATGCAACTATCATTCCTGATATATATTCTATGCGTTCATGCCCAAAGGGATGGTCTTTATCAGCCGGTTTCCCTGCCATTTTAAAACCTATTAAGGTAATTACAGAGGATCCTGCATCAGATAAGTTATTCACTCCATCTGCAGTTATTGAAATACTTTTGAATATTATTCCTACTGATAGTTTGCTGACACAAAGAAATATATTTGATATTATTCCAATTATACTTCCTAATTTACCATATGCCTCTCTTACAGATGTATCTTTTATATTTTCATAGTCTTTAATAAATTTTTTAATTATAAAATTAATCATCCCATTTACCTTTCTATACTACATTAAACGAACTTATCCAGCTCCACATACATAAGTTCTATTTTTTCTTTTAAATCGTTATATTCGTTATATTTATTGTTATATTCATCTAAATCCCAATGGGTAGAATTTGTATTTAATAGTTCTTCCAGTTCAATTATCTTACTTTCTAATTCATAAATACTGCTTTCTAATTTTTGCAAATCTCTTTTTTGCTTTTCTTCTTTTTTTATTTCTTCCTTTTTTCTCAAATAGTCTTCTTTGCTTTGAGTAATTAATTTTTCTTTTTTTTCTTCTATATAAAAAGAACTATTATTAATTTCTGAAACTCTTTGCTTTTCTTGCTTGTATCCTTCATAATTGAAATTATATGTTTTAAAACGCCTATTTTCAATTTCTCCTATGCATGTTGCTATTTTATCTACAAAATATCTATCATGTGATACAAATAGTATAGTACCATCATAATTTATAAGATTTTCCTCCAAAATTTCTCTTGAATCTATATCCAAATGGTTAGTTGGTTCGTCAAGTATTAGTGTATTTACCTTTTCATATATTAGCATACCTAACTTTAGCCTTGATTTTTCCCCTCCTGACAAAGTATTTATATGTTTATAAACATCATCTCCGGTAAATAAAATATTAGCTAATTCTTTTCTCGCCTCTCCTAAGGAAATACCATAATAATAAGAAAAATAGTCAACTATAGATATATCTTCCCTATGGAAGCTCACTTCCTGAGGCAGATAACCAATTTTAACATTAGAACCTATTTTTACTTCTCCTATATCACTTTTTATTTCATCTATTATTATTTTTAATATAGTAGATTTCCCTGTTCCATTTTCACCTAATATACACATGCTGTCACTATAAAATAAAGTAAAGTTAACATTTCTAAATAATTCTTTTCTGCCGTAAGCTTTGCTTATATTCTCTATTTTAACAACTTCTTTTCCAGTTCTTTCAACCCCATTGATTTCAAATTTTGCTTTCTTTTTATCTACTATTGGTTTATTAATTTTATCTATCTTTTCAAGCCTTTTTTCTAATTCCTTTGCTCTTTTATACATTTTATCGCTATCTCGCATTTCGCCCCATATACGATATCTCTGTATTTGTTCTTCCATTTTTTTTATTTTTTTCTGCTGATTTTCATACTCTTTCATGGCTTGCAAAAATCTAAGTTCCTTTTCCGCTACATACTTTGAATATCCTCCATTGTATATTTGAACTCCATCTGGTTCTAATTCTATAATTTTATTTGCTACTTTATCTAAAAAATACCTATCATGGGACACTATATAGTCCCCCCATATGAACTCAAATATTCTTCAAGCCACTCAACGGATTTAATGTCAAGATGGTTTGATGGCTCATCTAAAAGCAATAAATCAGGGTTTTCTAATAAAATCTTCCCAAGAATAACCCTTGTTTTTTCTCCGCCGCTAAGTGTATTAAATTCTCTTTTTTGCATTTCTTCATTTATATCTAGCCCGCTTAATATCTTATTCAATTTTTCTTTAGTGTCATATCCGCCTGCTATTTCGTATGAATCATGTAAATAGCTATATCTTTTTACTGCTGATTCTAAGTCTTCTGCTGTTAAGCTATCAAATGTTTTTTCTAAATTTTCCATCTCTTCTTTGATATCATGTATAGTTTGAAACGCTTTATTTAAAACATCTGCTACAGTATTAGAATCTTCATAATCTGGTATCTGTTCCAAATAACCTATTACTAATCCTTTTCGTTTATTTATTTGTCCGGCTTGGAAATTTTCATAGCCTGCTAAGATTTTCATGAGTGTTGTTTTACCAGTTCCATTTCTGCCTACTAAACCAATTTTATCTTTTGTTTTAACATCAAATGTTACATTTTCAAATATTTTATCAATACCATATAATTTTGTTAAATTACTTATTCCAATCTCTATCATTACATTCCTCACTAAAACATCTATTTTTCCTAATATTTTTCTCAATAAATTTATTAAAAATTCATACAAAAATACCTGCGGAACATACTACCGTCCCACAGGTACTATAATTATCAACCCGTTGCTAAAATAGGTCAAGCCCCACGAACAATAAAAATTCATCGCCTGCTCAGTTTATACTGTATTTTTGCGTATAAAGTATCTTTCACAGCGCAAATACAATTGTATAATTATACCATATTTTATATAGAATGTCAACGAATAAAATTTAACATTATAAGAATCCAGTTATGAATTCTACTGCTATGCTGTCTTAATAGATCTATTATTATTTACCAAATATCCTTTTTTCTATTTCTTGTCCTATAGTATAATTGTTATTCTTAATTTTATATATACGACCATTCTTAGCCAAAACTGCAACATATTTGTCTCTAATTTCTACAACAACTGCTTTCATCTCTCAAGCCCCTCTCGAATAAATCGTATATAATCTGTAAGGTATGGAAAATCCCCTGAAATAATCTCCACTGCTGCTATTATATATTTTCGATGATGTTCTAGTATTTTTCGCGATATATTTACATTATTTTCAATAATTTTTATTGGCAGCAATTTTTTGACTTTCATGTTACTAACTAAAATAGGATTGTTTATCATATATGCAACTGCTTTAGCGCATGCATTTTTCGTTCTCTTAGTTTTTGGAGCACATTTAACTAAATCAAAAAAGGAAAATCCATAAGAAGATAAGATTTCATTAGTAAGTTCTATTTCTAATTTTAAAAAATTATTGGCTGCATGTGATACTTTTTCAGATACTTGACTTTTTATATTCATTTCATCTTCGTCATTTTCTGTGTCAAAATTAACTAATGAAGGGCTATCTAAAATCTCAGAAGAATATCTTGACTGACTTCTTATAAAATCAACAAGATGTCTTCGCATTACTAATTCTGCAAAATTTAAGAAACTCCCTTTTTCCATGGAATAATTTTTAACTGCTTCTGTAAAAGCAAGTAATGCTACAGGCCACTCATTATCACTTTTAGAAATATAATTACAAGCTACTGAAGAGGCACATTTTAAAATAAAAAATTCATTTTGTGCTATAAGTTTTTCCATTGTCTTTTTATTTGTCTTTGATTCTTCAGCCATATTATCTATTTCTCTCAAGATGCTAACCTCTCTAATCATAAAAATTACCTATATTTTTATTAGTTTTTGCTCTTATATATTTTTATCATGTATGATTTTTAATCCTTTTAGTAAAAGTTGTGAATCATATATATTTATGGCGGAAGTTGCATCTGACATTAATCTTCCAAACCCGCCGGTTGCAACAACCTTCATATTTTCATTGTGCATTTCTTCTTTTATTTTTTTTACAATATACTCCACTTGTCCTATATACCCATAAACAAGTCCTGCTTGCATACTGGTAACAGTATTTTTAGCAAGTATCGAATTAGGTTTTTTTATTTCAATACTTGGAAGCTGAGCGGTTCTTTGCCATAACGCATCTGCGGTTATTTGTATTCCCGGAGATGTTATACCATATTTAAATTCACCTTTTTCACTGACAACATCATAGGTTGTAGCTGTTCCAAAATCTATTACAATTAAAGGTCCCCCATACTGATGATATGCAGCAACTAGGTCAACTATCCTATCAGCTCCAACCTCACGAGGATTTTCAGTATTAATAGTAATGCCTGTTTTAATACCAGGTCCTACTATTAAAGGATCTATATTAAAATATTTCTTCATTGCATTTTGAAATGAATGTATTAAATTTGGAACTACTGATGAAACTATAATACTTTTAATTTCTTTATAATCAATATTGTTATATCCCAATGAATTCAAAATAAAAATTCCATATTCATCAGATGTCTTTTCACTTCTCGTAACCATTCTCCAACTACCAATAAGATTATCCTTTTTATAAACGCCAAAAACTATATTTGAATTTCCTATATCAACAACTAAAACCATTTTTCCTCCTATTTTTTTACCTTGTCATAAACTTTAACAACTGACATTGTTGCAACCGCTGCAACGGATGACTCAAGTAAACTACTGGTCGTAACTAAAAACAATGCAAATGCACTAAATGTATCACCTATACCAAATTCAGTGCTTACAGCAACAATTTTATCATAATAGATGATATAAAGGAAAAGAATAACAAGCCCTGTGTTTACTAAGGCTCCTGAAGCTCCTGCAAATAGCAAGGAAATGCTCTCTGCTTTAAATATTTTTTTCAAGCCCTTATAAACGTAAAAAGGAACCACTCCAATAAAAATCCTAGGCAAAATTGCCACTAATGGATTAATAAAAAGGTAGTCTAATGGTGATGCAGGTGCTAATATAGCTCGAAGTAAAGTGACAGTTCCTGCAAAGAACCCCATAACTGCTCCTAGTTTAGGCCCTTGCACTATACTTGTTACTATTGTTGGAATAAAAATAAGAAGGGCCATAGATGCAGACATTGTTGGCAGTGCTGTTAAAGTAACAAAAACAATTGTGAGTGATAGCATAACTCCTAAAAAAGTGAGTTTGCCTGTGTTAATTTTTGATTTATTCATTTTTTCCTCCTGTTCTCGTTCTATTAAATAGATACAAGACAAATTTTATATGTATTATAGCATATGTTCTAAAATTTTCATATATTTTTTTAATCTTTTCTTAATTCAAAAATTGATTTAGTAGTAATTTGCTTTCTATCAAGCTGCAGAAGTTCAATTGCTTTTTCTAGTTCTTCTTCTGAAGATATTTCTATTTCAAGATAAGGCTTTGAATATGTATCTATATCCCATGTATCTATTTCAAAAATTATATTATCATATAAATATGACTTTCTATGCTTGTAGCCGGGCCTTTTTTGGTTATACCCAAGAAATTCAAGTATTTTTATAGTTTCTTCAAAGTTTGAAATTTCTGTTTCTGTTTCCTCATTAACTCTCATTTTATCTCTGCTTATACTTTTTTTAAATGTCAGTGTATTTTTGACTTTACCATCTAACAAATTATTTGTTATTCTTATTCTCAAATAACCATTATAAGTTTCTTTTAAAAAATTATCGTCTGTATCAAATCTTATATTTGTTTGCTCTTCATCTTTTAAAAGAACTGCTCCCACTTCTTTTAGCTTTTTTTCTATTTCATCTTTATCAATATTAAGAACCTTTACTTCCCTTTCTCTCATTGATTATGCCTCCGGTTTATTTTAATAGATTATACCACAATTGCAAATGTTTTAGTAGTAATTTTATTAATAATTATATATATAATTCAAATGTTGTATGTTTCGCATTGTATACATGCCGCCTATGACATTCAATTATAAATCTAATAAAACATTTGATTGATTTACTAAGCCATGATATAATTTTTATGGTTAAGGAAGTATTTATCTTGAGGTGAACATATTGGAAATCAACGTTGAAAAGTTATTAAAAACGGTTAAGCTTTCTGCTCAAATTATCCTTGAAAATGGCGGTGAAACTTATAGAGCAGAGGAAACTATAAATTTTATTTGCAAGTCTTTAGGAGTTAAAGAAATGGATTCTATTGCAACTCCTACAGGTATTTATATAACAATATCTGTTGACGGAAAAGAAAACAACACAGTAGTAAAAAGAATTTCTAAAAGAACCATAAATTTATCTAAATTGAATAAAATAAATAATATATCCAGACAGCTCACTCAAAAATATATAACTCTTGATGAAGCAATTATTCAACTAGAAGAAATAAGGGATGACGCAGGAAGTAATCATAAATTTTACTCATATTTTTACGGTGGGATTTCTGCAGCATTTTTTACTTTAATATTTGGAGGAGGTGTTTTCGAATTTATTGTTGCTTTGTTATCTGGAATTACTGTTACAATTGTAACAAAAAAATTTGAAAATATTCATTCATATCAATTTTATTCAAGTATATTTGCAGGTATTATAATTGCAACATTTGCAATACTATGTACCCGATTAGCTAACTTTGGTAATTATAATTATATAATAGTAGGCGGCATAATGCCCCAATTGCCCGGTTTGGCTATGACAAATGCAATTAGAGATGCTATGAGGGGTGACCTGCTATCTGGTATAACTAGAGGTACGGATGCCATATTAGTTGCATATTCGCTGGCAGCTGGTACTGGAGTTATTATATATTTGTCTTATGCTGTAGGTTTGTTGACAATTTAAATACTAACAGGAGTTTTTTATGATAATAGAATTAATTTTGAATATGATTTATTGTTTTATAGCTACATGTTTTTTTGCATTAATAATGAATTCACCCAAAAAGGTTATACCTATTTCATCATTTATTGCAGCTATAGGTTATATGATATATTATTTATGCGTTGGTGCAAATCAAACAATGATTGGTTTTTTCTTAGGTACTTTAGTAATAGCTTTATTAGGTGAAATTTGTGCTAGATTATTTAAAATGCCGGCAACTATATTTATATTTCCTGCCGTTGTTCCTATAGTACCTGGCTTAGGTTTATATCAAACAATGCTTTCATTTGTTCAGGATGATTTATCCAGCGCATTGGAAATAGGTGTCGGAACAATTTTGAATATTGGCGCTATGGCTATTGCAATGGCATTAATGAGCCTTGTAGCTTCTAAATTACCAATTAAATTAAAACATTAGAAATTTTATATTTAGTGTTTTAATTTAAAATATTTGGGTATATGATAATCATTGATAGTAATTAAATATTTTAGGAGGAAAATAGATTATGTGTAAAACAAAATTTGTAATTTGTAGAGAATGTGGAAATTTAGTTGAAATGGTTAATGATTCAGGTGTTAAAATGGTATGCTGTGGTCAAGAAATGCAAGAATTGGTTGCTAATACTGTTGACGCTGCTAAGGAAAAGCACGTTCCTGTAGTAGAAGTAGAAGGAAATAAAGTAACAGTTAAAGTAGGAAGTGTAGCTCACCCAATGGTTGAAGAACATTATATACAATGGGTTTATCTTAAAACTGAAAATGGAGTTCAAAGAAAATGCTTAAATCCTGGCGAAGAGCCTGTTGCAGTATTTGCTCTTGCTGAAGGTGACAAAGCTATAGAAGCATATGAATATTGCAATCTTCACGGTCTTTGGAAAAAAGAAATTTAACTAAAAATAAAATGGATTTGAGTCATAAAAACTCAAATCCTATTTTTTTAACTAATTTTTGCTCCTGATGCCAAATCTTCTAATGTAGATACCAGCGTTAATTTTTTACCTTTTTGAGCAGCTAATATCATTCCGTATGAATCAACACCTCTAAGTTTAACAGGTTGTAAATTATAAACCATTACAACTTTTTTGCCCAATAAATCTTCTGGCTGGTAATATTTAGCTATGCCTGAAACCACCTGTCTTGTTTCTTCTCCAAGTTTAAGTTGAAGAATCAATAATTTATCTGCATCGGGATGCTTTTCTGCCTTAACTACTTCTGCAACTCTCAAATCAATTTTACCAAAATCATCTATTGTTATTAAATTTTCTTCTTTTTCTTCTTTTTTCTTAGATGATTTTTGAGTTTTATCGTCCTCTTTGCTTATACCTAAATTATTGTTTATTTCTTCAATTTTTTTGGCTACATCTATTCTTGCAAATAAAATTTCCGGTGTTCCAACTTTATCACCAGGAACCATACCGTTAAATTCATTTAATGAATCCCAACTTGTTTTATTTGTATTTAATTGTTTATATATTTTTTGTGCCGTTTCGGGTAAAAATGGCTCTATTAACACTGATGCTATCCTTATGGATTCCAGTAAATTATAAAGAACTGTAGAAAGTCTTTCCTTCTTACTTTCGTCTTTGCCTAGAATCCAAGGTTGAGTTTCATCTATATATTTATTGCTTCTTCTCAGAAGTGTAAATATTTCATCTAATGCATCTGAAACTCTAAGTGTTTCCATTCTTTCTTCAACACGCTTAGGAGTATCAAGTGCAAGCTTAGTTAATTCTTCATCTATAGGCTCACATTCAGATGGAGGTAGTATTTCCCCATTAAAATATTTGTTAGTCATTGCAACTGTTCTATTTACTAAATTTCCAAGTATATTTGCCAAATCTGAATTTATTCTCTCTATAATTAAATCATAGGTAATAGTTCCGTCGTTGGCAAACGGCATTTCGTGAAGTACATAGTATCTAACTGCATCTACTCCAAAATAATTTACTAAATCATCTGCATATATAACATTTCCTCTGGATTTGCTCATCTTTCCTTCGCCAACTAAAAGCCACGGGTGACCAAATACTTGAAGCGGCAATGCTTCTCCCAATGCCATCAATAGTATAGGCCAATATATTGTATGGAAACGAAGTATATCTTTTCCTATAAGGTGAACATCTGCCGGCCAGTACTTTTTGTATAATTCACCATGGTTTCCTTCTGTATCGTAGCCAAGGAATGTAATGTAGTTGCTCAATGCATCTATCCATACATAAACTACATGACCTTCATCAAATGTAACTGGTACTCCCCAGTTAAATGATGTCCTTGAAACACATAAATCTTGTAATCCCGGCTTAATAAAATTATTGACCATTTCATTTTTACGTGATTCTGGTTGAATAAATTTAGGATTTTCTTCTATATGTTTCATTAGTCTATCTGCATATTTGCTCATTTTAAAGAAGTATGCTTCTTCTTTTGCCTTTTTCACTTCTCTGCCGCAGTCAGGGCATTTACCATCAACTAATTGCGATTCAGTAAAAAATGACTCATCTGGAGTACAATACCATCCTTCATAGTGCCCTTTATATATATCACCCTGGTCATATAGTTTTTTAAATATTTTTTGAACTGTTTTAACATGCTCTTCATCTGTTGTTCTAACAAACTTATCATAACTTGTATTCATTATATCCCAAATTCTTTTGATTTCACCTGCTATTTCATCAACAAATTTTTGAGGTGTTTTTCCTGCTTCTTGTGCTTTTATTTGTATTTTTTCTCCATGTTCATCTGTTCCTGTTTGAAAATATACATCGTAACCATTTTGCTTTTTAAATCTGGCTATACTGTCTGCAAGTACTATTTCATATGTGTTACCAATATGAGGTTTGCCTGATGTATATGCAATTGCTGTTGTAATATAATATTTACCTTTATTCATTTTTATCTTCTCCTCCTGATTTATTATAATCCATACATTCGCAGTTTCGTTCACATATTTGCTCATTCGATTTCACTCATGCAAATATGAAACTCATTGCAGTTGACCTACTGCTGTTTTCCAGAAAAAATCCTGCAAAACAGGGTTAGGGTAATCGAGTAGGGCAAATTAAATTTGCCCTCTCACACCACCGTACATACGGTTCCGTATACGGCGGTTCAATTAAATCTAACATTACGCCTGTGTAAATAATAATCTAACGGACTGACTAACCCTCTTTGGGTTAAAGTGTCCTTTGAAATTGCTTTTGTCATACAGGTTTTAGTCGCTACAAAGTAGTACCTATCCCCACAATATGAGGTTAATTTTGCTAAGTCTTTATTAATACCTAACTTTTGCAGTCCCCATTGCCTTTTAGATGGTACTTTCCACATCTTCCAAATTATCATTCGAAGCCTTGTTCTAAGCCTTGAGTCTATATCTGTTAGCACACCTTTCATTGAGCCTATCAAAAAGTAGTTTATCCAACCTCTTATCACTTGATTTAACTTTTCTAATCGTTCTGTGAAACTGATAGACCATTTTCTTTGCGTCAGCCTTTTAAGTTTGTTTTTAAAACTATTAATAGAATCTTGGTGAGGTCGTGCTTTCCATTGGTCAGCTCTTCCGTCTTTCCAAAATCCAAAGCCTAAATATTTCAGATTTCTTGGTCTTGTAATTTTGCTTTTCAATGCGTTTACTTTCAGTCCCAATTTCCTTTCAATCCAACTAACTACGGACTGCATAACTCTTTTAGCTGCCGATTCACTTTTTACTGTTATGATACAGTCATCTGCATAACGTACAAAGTTTAGTCCTCGTTTCTCGAGTTCTTTGTCAAGTTCATTTAACATGATATTGCTCAAGAGCGGGGATAAATTTCCTCCTTGTGGTGTGCCTGTTTTCGATGGCTCAATTTCACCTTTATTCATTATTCCTGCTTGAAGAAACTTTCGAATTAGTGACTCTGTGTCAGGGTCATTTATGATATTGTGTACTAAACTCATTAGTTTGTCTTGTGGAACGGTATCAAAGAACTTTTCCAAATCAATGTCTACGACCCATAGATAACCATCATTGAAGTATTCCAGTAGCTTTACTATAGCCTTTTCACAGTTTCTATCTGGTCTAAATCCGTAGCTGAATTCTGAGAATTCTTTATCTACAATAGGACTTAAAACTTGAACTATCGCCTGTTGTATTACCCTATCCATTACTGTGGGTATTCCTAACTTTCTGATACCACCATTTGGTTTTGGAATTTCTACTCTTAATACAGGTTGTGGTTTGTAACGTCTTTCTTTTATTTCGACTTTTATTCTCTGCCAATTTTCTCTGATGTATCCGTCAATTTCGTCGATGGTTATCCCATCAACTCCACTTGCACCTTTGTTTGAAGATACGCTTTTCAGCGCTTGATACATATTTTGTCGGTCCAGAACTTTGTCTAATAATGTTGTCATAATGTGCATTCTACTCCTTTTTCGCTGACTTGGAAAATATCTTAGTTTAGTGACCTTGGGCTCATTTTACGTTTTCACCTGTGTCAATCAGATTATCCAAGTTACATCCATTTTGTATTGTGCTCTTTAATTGTTCAGTCCTTCACTAAAAAAAATTAGCTACTATGACCTCTGCTGACTTCTCATGATTCGTTGTTACTACTGTTTCGCTCATGAGACCTCACAGGTTAAGTCATATATCTTTCCTCGTTTACTTGCAGAATTTACGTTTCAGGGTTACGGTTACCTTTTGGACTTTGTTGCCTTTAGCCAACTTATCCACCTTTCACGCCTTATATCCTGTTCCTGTTCGTCAAGCCACGATTTTGCTATTGCTTCCTCTCTCCCACACCTCGCGATGTGAAACTTGCAAGTCGCTATTGGGTTCGTCGGTAACTACGCCCCTTTGGACTTTCACCTTAGACCTATGACATGCCCGTCAAACTAATAAAGCCTCTTAGCTACAATAGCTAAGAGGCGATTATCGCGTTACCACTCTTTTTTTACACATACCTCACGATATGTGTCTCAATAGGTTATAAACCTTGTAATTTAACGGTTACTCCGCCATACTCTAACTAAGCGCTCAAGTATAAAGCTCCAAGACCATCTTCATTTTAAAATCAATCTCCGGCTTCCACCTAACCCGGTTCTCTATATCATGTTTTTAAAATTACTCTTCTTTTCATTGCTTTTATTATATTATTCGTATCAATAGTAAAACTATACATAAATATCATAGATTTGTCAATAATTTTATTACAATTCAGCAGAAAGTATACGAATACCTTCAAATTTTTTAAGGTATATTTAAATTAAATAGTTTATAATACACTAACTAGGGAGGTGTAAGAATGAGATTGCTACTAGCAGAAGACGAAACAGAGCTTTCAAATGCTCTTTGTATAATTCTTAAACATAATAATTACTCCGTGGATACTGTTTATGACGGTGAGGACGCACTTGATTATTTGGAATGCGAAAACTATGATGGATTAATTTTAGATATAATGATGCCAAAAGTTGACGGAATTACCGTACTTAAAACACTTCGAGAAAAGGGCAATAATATTCCGGTTTTAATACTCACTGCAAAATCTGAGATTGATGATAAAGTATTAGGCCTTGACTGTGGTGCAGATGATTATCTAACAAAACCTTTTAACTCAAAGGAACTTTTAGCCCGTATTCGTTCTATGACTAGAAGACAAAGTGAGCTGACAGATAACATTTTATCCTTTGGAAACATAACTCTTGATAGAGCTATCTTTGAGCTTAAATCAAAGGATGGCGCTTTTCGTTTGTCTAATAAGGAATTTCAAATGCTTGAAATGCTTATGATAAATCCTAAAAATCTAATTAAAACTGAACGGTTTATGGAAAAAATTTGGGGGTATGACAGTGAAACTGAAATAAATGTCGTATGGGTATATATTTCATATATAAGGAAGAAACTAACTGCAATAAATGCAAATGTAGAAATAAAGGCTACACGTAATATGGGATATATATTGGAGGAAAAAACATGATAAAAAAGCTTCATAGAAAATTTATTATAATATCTATAAGCTCTGTGTTTATAGTTCTTGCCATTATATTAATTTCATTAAATACTGTAAACTATATGCAAATAGGAAATCATGCAAATGATATTTTAAGTGTTCTTTCTGAAAATGATGGATATTTTCCAAAACAGGACAAAGACAAAATTAATCTTCCAATGAAGATGTCCCCAGAGGCACCTTTTTCTACACGTTTTTTTACTGCAAAGATAGATAAACAGTTTAACTTAGTTTCTGTAGATACCGGTAAAATAGCGGCTATATCAACTTCTGAAGCTGTTGATTATGTAGAAGAAGTATTGCACAGTAAAAAAACAAGGGGCTTGATTAACACTTATAAATATCAAGTTACACAAAAAAAATACGGAAATTTGATTGTGTTTGTAGATGTTAGCAGAGACCTTGAAATGTTTCGGTATTTTTTATTTAATAGTTTACGTATTTTTCTTATTAGTATTTCCGGAGTTTTTATATTAATTTTGATTTTTTCAAAAAAAGCTATGGAACCAATATCTAAAAGCTATGAAAATCAAAAACGATTTATTACAGATGCAAGTCATGAACTTAAAACCCCTCTTACTGTCATATCAGCAAATGCAGAAGTTTTAGAAAGACTTCCGGAGGAAATGAATGGACAAAAAGTATAAGAAATCAAGTTGAACGCTTATCTCTTTTAGTTTCCAGCCTTGTAGACCTTACTCGAATGGATGAAGGCAGCAGTAAATTTAAAACAACAGATTTCTCACTTTCAGATGCGGTAGAAGAAACTGCAGATCAATTTATACTTGTTTTTAATTCCCAGAATAAAAATATTTCTCTTAACATAGATAAAAATATTTCTTATCATGGAAATGAAGAGTCTATTCGTCAACTCATCTCTATACTTCTTGACAATGCAGCAAAGTATTCAACTTCTAAAAGTGAAATTAAATTAACTCTAAAAAAGCAAGGGAAAAAGTCAAATCTTTCTGTGACAAATGAAGCAGAAGGTTTAAATAAGGGAAACTTAGATATGCTCTTTGAACGTTTTTATAGAACAGATTCTTCCAGAAATATCAAAACAGGAGGTTATGGAATAGGCCTTTCTATTGCCAAGGCAATTACTATCAATCACAAAGGAAAAATTTCAGCATATAGCCCGGATGGAAAGTCGATAACTATAACAGCTACACTTTAAATATGAACCTAAAATATATCTTAAAAAGCTTTAATTTAAATAAAATTAAGGCTTTTTTTAATTTACAAATGTTGATTTAATGTGATTTTTAAGTATATTTAAGGTTTAATTTTAAGTTCATTTTAGTTATATCATCTATAATAAATATAAATAAAGAAAATTATAGAGGAGATTTAATATGGATTATAAAAACAAATTTAAAAGATACGAGATTAAATATCTCATCACTATTGAACAAACAGAAATTTTAAAACATCTAGTTAAAGAGTACATGAATCGTGATAATTTTTTTGAAAGTACAATAAAAAATATTTATTTCGATACCCCTGATAACCTTTTAATTAGACGTTCATGCGAAAAACCAATTTATAAAGAAAAATTAAGAATCAGAAGATACGATACTGTTAAATCAAAAGATACCGTGTTTATTGAACTTAAAAAAAAGTTTGATGGAGTTGTATATAAACGTCGAATAGAAATGCCTGAGCAAACTGCAATAAATTATTTATCTCAGAGGATCAATCTTGAAAAAACATCTCAAATTTCAAAAGAAATTGATTATTTTTTATATCTATATAAAAATATAGAACCTTCAATTTACTTATCTTACAATCGGGAGGCCTTCTTAAGTAAATCAGATGAAAATTTTAGAATGACATTTGACAAAAATATTTTGTTTAGAGATTATGATCTATCTTTTAAAGATGGTATCTACGGAAACCCAATTTTACCTGAGGACATTGTGCTCTTAGAAATAAAAACTTCACTGGGTATTCCCAATTGGCTTACTAAATTTTTGAGTTCTAATAAAATTTATAAAACATCTTTTTCAAAATGTGGAATCGCATATAAACATCTTTTAGCAACAAAAAATTCAGGAGGTAATAAATATGCTGCTTAATAATTTATTTGATGGTGTTTTAGATAGTTCTACTCAGCCGATTATATTCTTATGGGATTTCTTGTTATGTGTTGGCATTTCATTAGTTATAGGCTTGTTTTTAGCCATCACTTACACTTATAAAACCAAATATACCAAGAGTTTTGTAGTTACACTGGCTACTCTCCCAACGGTTGTATGTGTAGTAATTATGATGGTAAACGGAAATCTTGGTGCAGGTGTTGCAGTAGCAGGTACTTTTAGTTTAGTTCGATTTAGATCATTACCCGGAACAGCTAAAGAAATAGGTTCAATCTTTCTTGCAATGGGTACAGGGCTTATGACAGGTATGGGGTATTTAGGATATGGGGTTTTATTTACACTTATTGTTGGAAGTTTAAATATTATTTACAACAAAAGCAGCATAGGAAGTATTAAAGATACTAATAAGGTTATGAAAATTACAATACCAGAGGATTTAAATTATACAACTATTTTTGATGATTTATTCCAAAAATATACAAAGGAATGTGAACTTGTAAATGTAAAAACAACAAATATGGGAAGCCTTTTTAAATTAAAATATAATATTGTATTAAATAATAATCAAGAAGAAAAACAATTTATTGATGATTTAAGGTGTAGAAATGGAAATCTTGAAATTATAATGGCAAAGCAATCGAGTGTTGCCAGCGAACTTTAGGGAGGTTTAAAATGAAATTTAAAAGAGTAATTATACTATTTGCAGTGAGTGTTCTAATAACTAGTTTTAGTGGTTGTACCGCTATGGAAGATAATTCTATGTTAACTATAGGTGAAAGTGAAAACATAATCAACTCAGAACAGGAAAACAACAGTTCCATAATTGAAGATGAAACTGAAACAGATATATTTTCAAACAGAGATATAGAAACAGGATATGATGAAAACAATAGTGTATTGATTACATTAAATGATGAAAAAATAGATGTAAATTCTAATAATGTAAAAGTTAGTGAATCAATTGTAACTATTACAGATGAAGGCAGCTATATTTTAAGAGGTGATTTATCCGATGGGCAGATTGTTATTGATGCTGAAGAAACTGACAAATTACAAATAGTTTTAGATAATGTAAAAATAAATAATTCTTCATCAGCACCTCTTTATGTTAAACAAGCTGATAAGGTTTTTATCACAATGTCGAATAGTTCTAATAATACACTGTCTACAAATGGTGAATTTGCAGCTATGGATGAAGAAAACATAGATGCTGTAATCTATTCCAAGGAGGATATAACATTAAACGGCGAAGGTACCCTTAATATAAATACGCAATATGGTCATGGGGTAATTTCTAAAGATGATTTAATTTTCACAAGTGGAAATTATAAAATTACATCAAGTGGTAAAGGTGTATCTGGGAATGATAGCGTTAAGATTGGAGATGGTAACTTTAGTATAAATTCTATAGATGATAGCATTCATTCTGATGGAGATGTAGTGATAGTAGGTGGAGAATTAGAAATATCATCCGACGATGATGCTATTCATGCTGATTCGAACGTAACTATAACGGGTGGAAAAGTAAGCATCTTAAAAAGTTATGAAGGAATAGAAGGACAAAGTATTGATATAGCAGGAGGTAATATAAGTTTAACAGCCACTGATGACGGTTTAAATTCTTCAAGTGGAAATGACGGATCTGATATTATGGATATATCAGGCAAAGGTAGTTTTGCAACTGATGAAAATTGCTATATTAAGATTAGCGGAGGAACTGTAAATATAAATGCCAAAGGTGATGGAATAGATTCAAATGGAAATCTGTATGTAACCGGTGGCGAAACTTATATTTCCGGTCCTACTAATAATGGAAATGGAGCTTTAGACTACAATGGTACTGCTGAGATTACAGGAGGAATTTTCATAGCAGCAGGGGCAAGTGGTATGGCACAAAACTTTGGGAATAGTTCCACTCAAGGGTCAATTCTAGTAAATACAGCAAATGCTACAAACAGCACAATAAGTCTAAAAGACAGTAATGATAAAGTTCTCGTTACATTTACTCCTGAAAATGAATATAGTTCTGTAGTTGTTAGTACCCCAGATATTATAAAGGGAGATACTTATAAAATAGATTTAGGTTCTGATAGTAAAACTATTGAGATGACAAACATTATTTATGGAGAAGGAGGTATGAATAGAGAAGGAGGTATGAATGGAGGTCATCCTGGAGGAAAATTCAGACCTGAAAAATCAGGAGAATTTGAAGGAATGCCTGAAAGAATGCCTGAAGGAATATCGAACAAACAACAGCCATAGACCCTATAGTTAAAAAAACATTGGGAATCCAATGAGTTCTCAAGAGATAAAAGTATAAAATAAAGTGTGTAAGTAATTAATTACTTACACACTTTATTTTGCACTGCTGACAGAATCCACATCGATATTTTATTTTTCGACTATTTCCCCGGAAATAATTTCAAATACTTCTTCATAATGTCCTGAATTTTCATTGTGTTTGCCTGCAAATGTTTTGGAAATTCGATGTATTTATTGTTTTTTCTGTTTCTGCTTGGTTTAATTTTCCTATTTGAATTTCATTTGCCAAATCTTCTTCGTTTTCTCTATTGTGACATATTCATGTCAACAATGTATGTTTGCGCTTTAATTAGTACTATTGGGACACAGCTTATAACTTC
>SWCH01001160.1_pt1 | contig 22304 bp, 17 predicted proteins | sample 4690051 | NCBI WGS metagenome assembly SWCH01 (sample SAMN10267282, study PRJNA491770) | bioreactor metagenome | isolation source: DHS bioreactor inoculated with | place: Japan: off Shimokita Peninsula | reverse complement strand
TTGGGGGTGTATGTATGATGATTAAACTTCTTTTAGTTGAAGACGATCCAGAAATAAGGGAAATAATTACAGACTACTTCATAGAAAAAAGTGCTGGCTTATTTGATATATATAATGCTGAAACTGGAATTGATGGTCAATTAAGTTATATGAACAATGAATTTGATTTGGTTCTTTTAGATGTCATGCTGCCTGAAGTTGATGGGTTTACAATTTGCAGGGAGTTAAGAAGAACAAGTGATGTGCCTATTATATTCATTACTGCAAGACATAGTGAGAATGACAGACTTTATGGATATCAGCTGGGATGTGACGACTATGTAACCAAACCTTTTTCTCTTGCAGAGCTATATGCGAAAGTAACTGCATTATTGAGACGTTCAAAGGGTATGGTAAGAAAAGGAGTAATGACTGCAGGAAATATTAAGTTAGATCCTTATCAATGCACTGCATATGTAAATGATGATGAGGTGATACTTGCTCCTATAGAATTTGCAATTTTAAAAATTCTCATGGAAAACAACGGTAAGGTGTTGAGCCGCGATAGTCTTATTATTAGAATCTGGGGATGTGATTTTGATGGTAATGACAGAGTGGTAGATAACCATGTAAAAAAACTGCGTAAAGCTTTAGGAAGTGCTTCTGGACAAATAAAAACTGTATTTAAAAAGGGATACAAATTGGAGGTAAAACAATGAATAGGAATAAAGCAAAGCACCCAATCTATTTACGTATTTTTAGTACATTTTTAGCTACTTACCTGGTGTTGATGATAGGATTTACAGCATTTCTTGTATCTTTGGAAAAAGAAGCTGCAGGGAAAGAGTTTGGAACTCAAGCTCCACAAATCAGTGACAGAGTGGAGAAAATTTTAAATAATTATATTGATGATGATAAACAAATTATAGATTTAGCCGAAGTAAAAAAGGAATTTATAAATAGATCGCCTGTATATTTATTAGATGGTGCGGAAGCTGCAATATTTACAAGTGATTATAAGCTCATTTATAGTACATATAATACGAAGGATTACTGGAAATGTATTTATAATGAATTTAAAGATGGAAAAGAATCAACCGATGGTATTGGGTTATTAAAACTAAATGATTGGTTAAGTGAAGAAGAAATAAAAGAGCTTGAAAGTTATTTGTATGCTAAACCTAAGGTAGAAAAGGTTGGAGATCTTTGGGAATATTCAATACATATTGATAGTTTTTGGATGGATGATGAAATGATTATTCCCCATAGTATATCTGTTTCACCTACGTATGCTAGTGGGTTTGATGAAGAAGGAAATGTAGATTCAGGAAGCGGAACAATTAGAAAAGGAAATTTTTACAGAAAAGATTTCGATAATACTAAGAATCTACCATATTATGAAAATGGCGGTATCATTCCAGAGTATAACGAAAATATAAATAGTAAAAATCAAGAAAATCTTCGTAAAATGGTGACAGATGAATCAAACTTAATCAATTATTTGCAACCGATGCAAAAGTGGTGGTCACCTTTTTCGTTCAAACCAGTTGAAAGAGTAAATATGTTAACCTATCGCTATTACTTAGTAGTGCCTTATCAAAATTCAATTCGGGTACTGGATGATCAAAGTTTATACAGTGAATTCTATACTGCTGTAGGAATTGACATTAACATATGGGAACGCATCTCTTCCACATTAGTATATATTTGGACTTCATGCTTATTAATATTTATAATTGCAGCATATATCCTTTCCAGGCAATCTTATAAAACATACCTGAAAAGAGAGGAACTTGACAATCAGCGCAAAGAAATGACAAATGCTCTTGCTCATGATTTAAAAACTCCATTGAGCATTATTTCAGGTTATGCACAGAATTTGCAGGAAGATGTTCATACTGAAAAAAGAGAGCATTATGCCAGTCATATACAGACTAATGTCCATCGTATGGATAAAATTATAAAAAAGATGCTGGAAATGTCAAAATTAGATTCTGAACCATTCAAAATTAATTTTGAAAGTGTATCTTTAAATGAGATTAGCAACGAAATTATTAATCGATACAAAAATATATGTGATGAGAAATCAATAACAACTAATTTTGTAGGAGAAGCTGTTGTGAAAGCAGACAAAGCTTTGATAGAGAGGGTAGTTGATAACTTTTTTGTTAATGCTCTTGATAATATGAATGATGGCGGAACAATTTATATATTAATAAAAGATGATACTTTTAAAATATACAATAGCGGTAGTCATATACCAGAAGACATTCTTGACGATATTTGGCTTCCTTATAAAAAAGGTAATATAGAACGAAGTAATACAAAAGGTACTGGTCTAGGTCTTTCAATCGTACGCACAATCTTAGAATTGCACAAGTTTACATATGGTGTAAAAAATAATGAAGATGGTGTTACGTTTTGGTTTAGATTTAAATAATATTATTAAACATAAATTTTATGTAGTAATGATAATGAAAAAATCGAGATAGAAAAAATTAAATTGAGAAAATGTAATATAGTAAGTGGAGTGCATAAAGTAATGCGAAACTTCTTCTCAAAAATATATAATTAAGAAATTTATATTAGGATATATCAAGTAAAAATTATGATTCATGTTTTTTGGTTATAAGTAGTTTATTACCAAAAAACATGAATAAAATTATCTCTCTATGACATATGAGGTATTGATCTGGCTAGGAACTAAGCAAAGTTGATGTCATGAGTTGATAAACTCAAAGTTGCGAGAGTGGTTTTATAATATTAAGGTTCAACCTGATCTAGTTTCTCAGTCCACTTCCTGAACCATCATTCCAATACATCTAATGTTAAGGTTCAACTTATATCTCTCCCTCATAATATATTTTCATATTGTTATTCCAATACATCTAATGTTAAGGTTCAACTGCTATTAATAATGTTCCTCAACCACCAACAGAAATATTCCAATACATCTAATGTTAAGGTTCAACAAGCAAGATTTGGGAAATTATGAGAATCAACATCAAATTCCAATACATCTAATGTTAAGGTTCAACCTGGAAAGAAGAACAAGATATAGCACATTTTAATTAATTCCAATACATCTAATGTTAAGGTTCAACCTACGGTGATTTAGCCGTTTTTATTTTTTATTATACTATGGAAACATTGTAATTTCAATATTTCTTTTATTTTTTTCAAGCGATTTTAAATTTTTCTTTTTTCGCATGTGGAATACTTGGCAACTGTTATTTTTTCAACGTTATTTTGACATCAAAGAATTTTGTCCTTGGAAAAATTAAAGGAACATACTCTCACTGTTTTTGCTTAATCCTAATTCCTCTTCATCGAAACTTCCCTTTCCCATGAACTTTATAATGGTTACATAATCTTCTTCAGAATTTATAATGTTTTTTAACTCATTTTTTAATTTCAGTAAATTTGATGGAGTTATATTACCTCTAAAAATTGAATTTTGATGATGAGAAAAATATTTTTTGCAAACCTTAAACACTTTTTGCACTCTCTTTTCATTTACGTCATACATCAAGAATGCATAGTTATAGTTATATTCCTTGGAACCCATCAAATCATCTCCTTTAAGCTGAATGGATTAAACGGTTTGTCCTCCATAATATTTTTAATCAGCTTGTAGCAATCATATCTTATAGCTGTCTGGTATGTAATTTTTCTTTTTAATGTATCATGCATGAAAGCAGTATTTAACCTCGTCTCTAATTCTTTTATAAATATATTTCTTCCCTCTTCATTCAATATACAATAATTCAGCTTTTTATCAAAGTGCTTGTCTGCTTTCAGTATCTTCTTATTAACAAGTTCAAAAATTGTTTTATAAACTATTACAGGTTTAAATGCTTCACTTATATCCAATGCAAGTGAGAACCTTCCTTCTGAGGGACTATGCAAATAACTTATGGAAGGATTTAGGTGGGTATTATATATTTCAGTAATTGTTTTTGCATATAGGATTGAATTTCCAAAGGATATTAAAGCATTTATCGGGTTATCCGGCGGACGGCGAACTCTTTTATTCATCCAAAATTCTTCTTGCAATATCATGTTGAAGCAGCTGTAAAACCGCTTCCAAATATCTCCTTCAACAAATAAAAGTTCCTCAATTTTATTTGTTCTATCAATCATGGAAATGGAATCATTTTTAAGCCAATCCAAGTATTCTTTAACTTCGCTTTTTCCATGCCTATAGTAATGATACATTACTTCGTGAATATTAAGGGCTATACTTTTCACAAAACATCTTGCTATATCCAATCTATCCGTTTTAAATTTATCCGCTTGCTTTATGAGAAGTTTTCCGCTTATAAGATAATCCTTTGGATAAAATGTTCCTGAATATTGATTGTAATAATTGAAAAAGTGAATTACTATACCTGCCTTGCCAATAAAGTCAAGAAGTTTCGTGTTAATTGAAATTTCATTCATACAGTATATTTCTCTTGTATTTTCTATAGGAATATAGTTATTTCCCTTTTCATTTAAAAACACTAAGGAATTATCTTTTCTTTTTAATTCACCCATTGACATTATATATTTAGTCTTCATTTGCATTCATCCTTCCTTAAATATAGCAGTATTCATAATATGAACATTTTTTACATTTAGGCGCCTGTTCTACATCAGGTATATTGGAATCTTCTATTAAATTTACAATATTTTCTATAAGATGACATAATTTTTCTTCATCTTCTTCTGTTAGTTCAATTATTATAGTTTTCTTGCTTTGCTTATTTTTTTCATCGAAGATTAATTTCCCTTTTCTTTTTATCCCTTTATCCTTTAATATTTTTAAATAATACAGCAGCTGCCATTTACTCGCTTCTGTATCGGCATCTGATTTTTTCAATTCTATAACATAATCATCTGTCAATTTATCTAACCTGATATTGTCTATGGCTATCTCGCTTTCTTTACCTTCATTTTTTATTTCATGCAATATTTTTCCTATATGAACATCTTCACTGTTGTTTTCAAAATTTAATCTGTTGGCATGCAAATAGCACTGCCTTTTACAATGAAAATAATAGTTTATTAAGGTTCCGTTTATATTCATAATTTATTTACACTCCTTAAATTTAGAATAAAAACTCTACAACATTTGTATTTCTTAAATTATTTCTGTTAAATTTACCGTTGACTACATACTCGCTTCCATCTTTAATGTAAATTAAATCACCGATTCTTTCATTATATGTGAATGACAGTTCGTCTATCTCGTATGTAAAATAATCCATATCCTCGGCAATTTGTGATAATTCCACCTTTTTTCTTGCAAATGACATTTTTTTATCCATAAGTGTTTTGCAATATCTGTCCCACACCTCTTTACCTTCAATTACACGTCCATTTTGAAGCTTTATTGTAGTATTTATGAATAAAGTGTATTTTTTCTTATCTTCTATTAATTTCATATGCTTTTCTACTTCTTCAAATTTGAATTTTTGAAGTATGCTTTTTATAAAATACTCCATGCCTCTTTCATTGCCTTTTTCTTTGATTTGCTCCAGAAATTCTATTACCTTTTCATAATACTTATCAAAGGCTTTAGTTCTTAATATTTCCATCATGCTCTCATCTTTTAAAGTAAGTTCATATAAATTTCTCACATCATCTCGATAAATATATCCTGCATCATCTAAATTAAAAAAATACGCCAAGCCATCTTCTTTGACACAAGACCTGTTAATCCTTCCTAAGAATTGTTCTTCACTGTCAATTATAGATATATCCTTGAACCCTATATCCATATCTATATCTGCTCCTGCTTCGATAACCTGAGTGGATATAAGAATCACATTTTTCTTGTTTTCATTTAATATATTTATTATTCTCTTCTTTTCAAATCTGCTGTCATCACCTGTAATGAGCAGAACTTCTGCATCTAAGTTCTGTTCCTTTACTATCTTGCAAAAATTCTCATAAAACTTTACCGCTGTATTTCTAAATATAAATTCAACAAGAATTTTATTGTTTAAGGTAGGATGATCTTTAAGCCTTTTATGCTCAGAAATAATTTTATCTGTCAGTTTTTCTTGTATTTCATTTACATCATATTTCAATAGTGAAAAATCAAGCTTTACTCTGTCTTTGAATAATTTATTTGAGTAGTATTTTTCTCTGTTATTTATAAGTCTGCAGAACTTTTCTTTATCATAGCTAAGCATAGACAAATCCGGCAGCGTTGCAGACATTATTATTATTTTAATGTTCAAAATTTTTGCATATGCTTTTAAAAAGAATATTATTTCCTTCCAGATAATATTCTTATAGCTTTGGATTTCATCTATTACAACAACGCTGTTAGCCAAATGCATCAGAGGAAAAACCGATTCTCTGTCTGTACCAAAGAGAATATTAAAAAATTTAATGTGAGTTGTAATATTTATTGGATAATGAATAAACTGTCTGGCAAGTAAGGATTTTTCGTAATCAATTGGTATGATGGATTTATCCTTTAACCCCTGAAATTCAAACTCACTTTTATCATTTTTTTTTATAGATGTTAATGAATAGAGAACAGCTATGTCATTTATTATTTTTGTGTCATTGTTAAATGCTTTAAATAAAGAATCCTTAGTTTGTTCTACCAAAGTATTGAATGGAAAGACATAAAAAATTTTATTTAATTCCTTATGTTTTTTCAGTAAGCTCATAGATAAATTAATAGCGCTGTTGGTTTTACCGCTGCCTGTAGGTGATTCAAAGAAAAATATATGATTATCGGAGTTTTCAAGTAAATTTGTTTCACTTTCAATAAATATTTCAGTTCTTAATTGATTAATATCATTTTTTGCATAAATAAAATTTCCTTTATCTTCTTTATATTTCTTAATCTTTTTATTTACTTCTGTTTCTTCAAAAGTTTTAATATATTTATTGATATCATTAATTGTTTCGAAATCTTTCACTTCTCTTTGATTTTTAAAATGAGAGGTAGCATAAAAATCACATGTAACTATCATAGAAAACACAAATCTTGAATAAATAATTAATGCTGCTGTCAAATCCAAACAGTCCTTATTTCCTTTAGAACAGCTGTAAAAAGAATTGTTTTCAAGAAGTTTCTTGCTTATTCCAAACTTATCATTTATGCAGTTGAAAAATTCTTCTTTTTCTTTTCCTTTTGACATGTGCTCCAATTTGTCTTTAAATTTATTTATAAAATTTGATATATCTTCTAAATAGCCATGATGTTTACTTATAGCGTAGCTGTTAATTATAAGGAGGGTAAAAAGCATGTTGAATTCATCACTGTTTATTGTTTTATGCAGCTTTCCCAGCTTTCTACCGTAATAATCAAAATAAATGACAGAAGATGAAAATGAATGATTTGAATCTTGATTTTTTCCAATGCTTTTTTCAAAGGAATTATTGTTCATTTTTACGAGTTGGAATTTAGGATTTGATTTTCCTAAATCGTGACCGTAAACAGAATTGTATAGCATTTCTTTGTACAAAAGTTTAGCTTCCCTGCTGCAATCATGCAGAATAGTTTTTTCAAAATTTGTAAAAACATTATACAAATTCTTTTCGTCTGATATCTTATTCAGATACTGCACACATAAATCCATATGCTTTTCTAATAGCTCTTCTCTGCCTTCATCTGCATCTACATGAGCATATATATTATCTGTATCTTTAATAATTTCTTTATATTTCAGTTTTTCAACACCTTCAAAATATTTCTCTTTCATCTTCTGTTTCAACTCCTTAGAAAAAGTATAAATATTTGTCATCCATCCTATAAATAGTTTCGTTATCTTTTGATTTTACAGTCATGTTTGTCTGAGCAAAGGTCTCTTTTAAATATTGGTTAGCTTGCGGCTCTAACTCTAAAGGTAATTGCTCCTCGTACTTCCATTTTATTATTTCTTCATATTCCGTATCGTCTTCATAGTCAATATCATCTTCATTGGTTATAACAAAGTTCTTCTTCAAAAATAGACTGTCTACTTTTTTTATGTTTTCAGGATTAATTATCTTTATATCTTCATTAGTTATTATTTGAACATCAGATATATTTGCGTAATGGTCATTTTTACCAAGATACGGAATGTATTTAAAGCTGTAGTTTGTAAAGCTTTTTTCAATTTGATGATAAATTTCTTCATTTTCAAGCAGTATATAAATAGCCCATCTTGGTTTTTCAAGCCACTGTTCTTTAACTATTAAATTTCCACCCTCTTCTTTTGATGCATATCCGACAGAATTGTTAAAGACCTGAATTTTCTTTGCAATTACACCATTTTCATTTTCTGGCAGTATTGAAACCTTTATATTCCTCAATTTTTCATAAAACTGAGGATATGTTTCTTCCTTTTCCTGAAATCCATACCCGGGCAATCCCAAAATTGCTCCTATTATACCCAGCAGTGCTACCTTATGAATATTTCCATAAGTAAAATAAACATATGAATTAACATCCGGCTTTTTGAAGAACGCCGTATCTCCGCTTAACTTAAATTTTAAAGCTTTCATAGTTATATACCTTGTTTCGTAAATATATTAAAGTATTTGACGTTACTTATATTCCCTTCTATTTTAGTGGTATACGGATTATAATATACTTCAACTGATTTTATCTTTTCCTTTAAATCGTTTAACAAACTGTCAAAGCCTAATTTTATTACAGATTTATTATCTTCTTTTTCAAAACTTACAAACTGAGCCAAATCAGGAAGGTATAAATCTGAATCTGTCTCTACAAAAATAGCAAGTTCATTTTCACATCCTGTTTTAGAATTTGTATTAAATGATGTTGCAGATATAGAAGCAGCTTCTTTAAATTTATTGTAGTCATTTTCTGTATATCCTTTTGTTACTCCCATTTCCACAAAAGCTTTATATGCCATAGGATTAACTGCAAAACCATAAAAATAATGTGCTTCATTGCTGACAATTTTGCTTCCTAAGGTTGATGAGCTGTCCTCTTTCTCTTCATCAGTATCCTTGTCCTTTTTATTTTTAGAATTTCTGAATGGAGAAAGTATCTGCTGCTCTTCAACATTATGACCGTCATATTTATTAAAGCCCTGTGTAATTTGAACGGCTCCTGTAATTGAAATGTTATTTCCTTCTTCAGCAAAGGTAGCTCCAAAATTTTTAACATCTATGGCTTTAAAAAGATTTTCCAGAACTTCTTTGTTATTTTTTTTATCCTTTTTGTCTTTTATAACCTTTTGCTCAAAAATTTGTTCGTACCTTTCACTTAATGATTTAGGTCGAATAGCTGTACCTTCTTTATCAGACTCATCTATTTTTAATGATTTTATGTATAATACTTTTTCACCTTGATCTTCCCACATCCTTTTCATAGGATATTTCAAGGCTTTATCGCTGCCAAAAGTTTCTCCGGTGGAAATAGACTTTGGAAAACCACTGAAATCTGCGTTCCAATTAGCCATAATTGATTTGACACCCAGTACTCCGTATACTCTTTTATTCATCATTTATTTTTCCTCCTGTTTTTCTTTTTTCTCATATATTAAATTGCTTGTTATAAATCCGGATATTAGTATATCGTCGTTTATGCTATTTTGCGCTTCATATCTCAAAGCCATACTGTACAAATTATTGAATCTTTTACTATTAAAATCTATATCATAATTATATTTTTTGTAAAGTGCTTTAATTCTGCTCTTCAACACTTTGTCATCTGCAGAATTTATTATTGGATTAATTAAAGATTGTTTTTTACTCGCAGCCTTGTTTTTAGATATTAAAAAATGAGCAACCTGTCCTATAGCAAAGTAATATTCATCATCGCAATCAATACTGCATATTTCGTCTCTATTTATCTTATTTCTTAGTTCCTCAATTATTTTATCAATTCTTTGTTCCATGTAAGTTTCACCTCCAAGGTATTTTAATATACTATTTCTTAAATTAAACTGTTCTATTGCTTTTAGCAAAAATCCGTTGCATATAGTATTTTTTATAATTTTCAATGAGCTTTTAGGAAATATTGACCTGATACTCTTTAAATCACCTTTATAAAACCAGTTAAAATATGCATTGCGGCATAATAAAAGCTCTTCCTTTAATAAATTATCCCTCAATTTAATGTCTTTTGGTTCTGTGAAATAATTTGTTGTCAGAAATTTATTAAAAAATACAGAATTTACGTAGCTGCTCAATGTTTTTATATCCGGCACACTGCCGTAACTTAAGTTTCCCTTATCCCCATCTTGCTTATCAAAGTTAGAACTTATAATTTTATTTATCGTGAAATCTTTCAGCTTAGGATTGTAATGGGTTATGGTGTCAAAGTCATGTATTTCCACTTCTTTTCCTTTTTTAATTTTAATAAAGTACCCCTTGAATTCTCTTTCAATCATTTCTCCTGATTCTAATGCCTCTATTTCTTTTTCATCAACATATATATTTGTTTTCCCATTGTTAGCAAAATTCAAAAGATAATCAAACATTTTTTTCTGTAGAATTACCTCATCCGTTGAAATTAAATATGGAGTAGATATTTTTCTTCCTTTATTGTCAAGAAATGGTTTTTTTGAATTTAAACCGATGTTGTCATTAGGCATACCATATATGCCTTCACCAATTTTAATGTTATAGTCTGAAGAGTTGTATATATTTGGAACCATATATCTTTTGTTTTCCCTGATATAATTTTCTATTGGTTCATCAAAATATATTTTCAAGTAATTTTTATCGTCCTTTAATTTATACTTTTCCACAATATCAAAGATATTTTCTAAAATCCAATTCTTATATTTTTCTATATCAGCTTCATCAGGCTGACCTATTTCTTTCTCTATCTCCTCATACAGTTCTAAAGATTTTTTGTATTTAAGCTTTGGATTTAATAATGTAGCATAATAATCTTCTATTATAGTTTTGTTTAACTTTTCTCTTATATTATTTTTCTTAATCCAAAAGGACATATAGTTGTTGCTGTGTATTGTTTTGAATTTATCCATAGGCTTGTTCATATCCAACAGCTTGCTGAGATAATCTAAGTGAACAAATTTATTGCTCCCTATTGAATCATAGTTTTTTTTATTGATTTCAAGTATATTTTTAGAATCTATACTTCTATCTGCATTAACAATTATGTAGGTGCCTTCATCAAGTTTGTAATTGTCTGTTATTAAGCTATCTCCATATTTGTCATATTTTATTGAAAATGTTTGCATGAAATCTTTAAGCATATTGTCACCTCCTCACTACAAATATTTGTAATTCACGAAACCGGCTCCCCTGGAATTTAATTGCAGAAACCCTATGCCTATCGCCATATAGGCAAGCCGCTGGGCTGCATCATTTTCAGCAATCTCTAATGAAATCTTATCTCCTAAAAGCTTTACATTTTTCATCTGCATAGCTATTGGTTTTTGATTTTGAAATGAGAAATGAGTGAATAATTCAATGTCTTCTCCCAAATTTTCTCCTGTAAATTCAGCATATTTTTTCAATAAATTTAACTTGAGACATTTCTCATATTCATCAATACTCACATTATTTCTCCAGTAATTTCCGTCAAATCTCGCAATACATGAAGTTATGCTATATAATTTTTGTATATGTTTTTTAGGTATTACCTTCACTTCTGCAGTCAATGCTTTTAATTTATCAGTATAAGTATTTGTCAAATAAGTTTTAAAATACTCCACTAACTTAGGAGCTATTGTCCTTATAACTACAGTATAAATCTTACCTTCTAAATATACCTTATCCTCCTCCAAAGGGTAAAAGGAATTAAAGCAATAAAATTTAAATTGTCTCTTTGCATGAAAGGATTTCATTTCATCTGTGTTGGTGAAACTCTTGTCTATAAGCTGGCAAATAGCCTGAGTTGCTTCTTCCGATGATATATTTGCCAATAAATATACTTTTAATTTTATTTCGTACACATTCAACTTTTTCACCTCCTTTTTATAATTTGTTCTTAAAATTGCTATGAAATTTGCATTTTAAGAAACTATACATTAGATGTTACGGTTAAATCGTTTAATTACAATTAAACATAAATTTCAATACATATAATGTTACATTTTATCAATACATTTTTGGGATTTTTTTCAAAGTAATAAATATTTTTTTTCATTAATAATACATCTTTTTATATTGCTACTCTGCTTTGAATCCTTACCATTGCTTCACCAGTATTTCTACAAGCTAAGCTAATCTCATCAACTAAAGTACCCGACACTGATGTTATTATAGTTAATTAGCAAAACAAAATCAAGCACTATCAAGCCAATGATACCTGGTACTGTTTGGGGCAGAGAGTTATTAGTGTCTATCACACACCAAGTTGTAGATTTTTTCCACACACATGCAAATGCACATTTTATATATTATTTTATAAGTTCATTAATTACGTGTGCAATTTCATCATCTACTTCATCACTTCTTATATTTTTTATAATTTTATCCATAGAACAGCTTTTATTGTATTGTTCCTTCATCCATCCATTAATTTTTGATATCATTTCTTTACCACTAACTAGAGATAACTTACTTTCAATAGTTGTCCATTTTTCTTTTATTATACCTCTTGCTATTTGCAAACTCGAAGAAGTATCTAACCCTTGCGCTTTATTATAATCAATAATTTTAGCGGATATTTGGTCTTGAACTTGATCCTTAAAATCCTCAATTAATATAGAGAAATTCTTAAGAAAAATATCATAATCACGCTGAGACCTTTGTGTTATCCTAAATAACGCAGCAGGGATCAAAATATAATTTTCAATTTCCTTTTTACTCCATATATACAAACACAAATTATTCTCTTTTGCTTGTCTCAGTTTATCTTCTAAAAATTCTTGTGCATAATAATCTTTATCTAGTATACAAAATGTATTAATTATACCTTCTGTTTCTTCATAAAAAAGCTTAGATGAACCAAAAGCTTCTTTTAAATTTGAGAAACCACCTAGTGAAACAGATGGTAAAGAGCTTATAGGATTATAATCACCAGGATACAATATGTCGTAAAATTTAGACAATATTTTCAAATCTTTTCCTTCAACAAATATGCATTTTCGGCTATTGGAAATTCTAAGTAAAGATAGATTATGTACGCTTCCTATATTATCAATTATTGTCTGAACTGCATTATAACTATTTGCGTATTTCATATATCTGCTTTTTTTATCAACTGTTACAATACTTTTGGGTTCAACTTCAGAAATAATTTCTACAGAATGTGTAGCTATAATAACCTGTGGAAATCTTGATTTTAATATATGCAATAATTTTCTTTGCAAGTCAGGATGTATGTAAATATCAGGCTCATCAAGAATAACAGTAGTTTGTTTTTCAGTTCTACAAATAAACCAAATAACTTGTAGCCACATTTGCAGACCACTTCCCATAAGCCCTATTTCAGCAGTAAAACGATTATCCTTTACATATAAATTGATATTACTGCTTTCATTTGGATTGTAACATATGTCATCTATTTCCAAACCATGCCATGATTTCTCCGCCAACTTTTTAAAACTATGAAAAAACTCTTTTTGATATAATTTAAGCTCATTTCTGAAATGCCTTGATGACAGGTATGTATCTCGGTCTGATGCGACTGTATCATCATTTAATAGCTTCTCATTTTCTTTAATTAATCCAATCTGTGGAAGGATTGCAATAGAATCAAAAGCTAATTTCATTGCCTTTGCTTTACCCTTTATCATATTTTCATCACTATCATAAAACATCGCAAAAACAATTCCTTCTTTAATATTAATTTCTATTTTTGATTTATCATCAAAAGTAGCTTTAATAACAGATGGAGCATTACTGTAAAAATAACCACTTCCTCTTAAGTCTATCCTTAATTTCTCAACATTTAATTTTATACCTTTCTTTGATAATCCAAAACCAAAATTAAGAGGAGCTATTGTATATGCATTGGTAATTTTTGATTTTTTACCAGCCCATGAAACTAATCTTAACGCTTCAATAATAGTTGATTTACCCGCATTATTTTTTCCAACAATAATTGTTATATCCTTAAAGGACATTTGTGAATTTTGAAAGCATTTGTAATTATTTAAATCTAATTTATATAGCTTTTTCATCCTTATACTCCTCTCTATGTCTTTTCAATATGGCTTCATTTTTCTTAGTTCCTCTTACTATTTAACAATGAACTATGGATAGAGTAAACATCCAACCTTTCGTTAATGTTAAATTCATAGAATAATATGTATAAATATTTTATTAATATTTTTAATTAAAATTAAACATAATGATAATATCACAATATATAATATTTTGTCAATACATTCCTTGGAAATTATTTCAAAATAATTTAAATATTATTTATTATTTACCTCTGCATCATCACTTGAGAAAAAATACAAAATAATTTCATGTAATTTGAGAAAAATATGTGATACCTCAGCTCTTTGAATTTATAAAATTACATCATTAAAAGTTGTTGTCTTATAGTATTGAAATACTTCTGCTTTAATAATATCTGTGTCTGGCCGGAATAGTCTCCTGAATAATTGCGGTCTATAGATACATGTCCCCAGTAGTGGCTAGAGTCTAAATTTGTATGGCTCCTAAGTCTATAAGTCATGGTATTTTTTATATTGATATTTATACTCTTCAATGATATAATTTCCATTAAAGAGAGTGAAGATACTAGCAAGAAAGGAGGCGGTACTCGTGATGTACCCGTATATTTCATTTCCAGGTATAGGTAATCTTGGAGATATAGAGGTTACTCATTCACAAATTTTAACCAAGAACAATGTTCAAACTGTTGAAGTTCATTTTGAAAGAGCCACAGAAACTGGTTTTGAGACAGCAAGATGCGAATTACCTTTGTATAAATGGATAGTTAGAGATGGTTTCTCCGATGCTGAAATTAAAGATTTTGAAGGATTTTTACAAAGAAATGCTCATCTCATTTTTAGATTTGCTGCAAGAGGAGGTCTCTTTTATGCCAAGTCTATTTAAAATAGGAAAATATCTTGTATTTTTTTGGTCGAATGAAAATAATGAACCAATTCATGTTCATATCTCCGAAGGTCATCCAACACCAAATGCAACTAAACTTTGGCTAACTTCTAAAGGTGGGTGTATTGTTGCAAATAATAACAGTAGAATTCCAAATCATGAGCTTTCTGATTTAATGGATATTATTGAAGCTCAATTTTTTATAATTTGCAAAGCATGGAAACAGCATTTTGTTGTAGATAATATAGATTTTTATTGTTAATATCTGAAACCTCATGGATATCAAACAAGAAAAGATAGATGAAACCAGGGAGTTATCAAAACTAGGATATTCTTTATCTTCAATTGTAAGAGAATTAGTTATGGACAAATGGAGATACAAGACCCCACAAAGGCATATTCCAATACATCTAATGTTAAGGTTCAACCTCTACATTGCTTTCAATATGCTATTACATCAAATTATCCAAAACAACCTTATTCTTACCATTATTTTTAGCCAGGTAAAGATTCTGATCAGCCCTTCGGATCAAATCGTCTTTATTGAAACAAAGTGGTACATAGTAGGCGGTGCCGACACTGACGGTCAAATTTCCGTTTGGCTGGGTTTCTTGGTATTTGAACTCATATTCTTCCACTGATTTCCTTATTTTTTCCGCCGCAATTTCAACCCCTTCGGCTGTTGTTCTGCAACAAATCACCACAAATTCTTCCCCGCCATAACGACATAGTATGTCGGTGGAGAAAATAGCTTCTTTTGCAACATTAACAAGAGTTTGAAGCAATTCGTCCCCGGCCTGATGTCCGTTCAGATCGTTGTAGGCTTTGAAATAATCGATATCAAACATGACCAAGCCAAAATTATTTTCAGCCTTAACGGCTTCATCTCCACAGCTTTGAAGCTTGTTGACCCTGTCTATTTCCTGCTCCAGCCGTTCATCAAAAAAATAGCGGTTGTAAGCCTTTGTCAGCCATTCTTTCATCACTAGGCTCTGCAATGTTTCATTCAACCTGATTACTTCTTCCAAATTCTTTTTATGCTCCGTAATATCATTCATGAGCATAATAGTTCCGATATGATTGCCTTTGAAAATAACTGGTGTAATCTCAGCTAGGTAATACCTCACACTGCCGCTGAACAAACACTGCATCTCCATGCTTATTTTTTCCTGTTTCCGAACAGATTGGCTGACTGTATGAGCAAACTGTTCTTCTTCAAAATCAGGACAGACTTGCCTGATGACTTCATTGATCCTAATTTTTCTGGAAACTCCGTCCCAAGTCGTTGCAAACGCTTCATTGAAATCAACGATTTCATAATCTTCGTTGAAAACAACATAGGCATCGGAAATGATATTAACAACCCTATGCAAAGCAATGGGAACGACACTTAAAAAATCTAATTTCACAATGGCTAAAATAAAAAGAATAACAGTAACGGAAAAAACGATGTTTTCGACAACTGCTGACCAGTCAAAGATATGAAACGTACTGAACGTGTCTGCTGTTAATGAGATTAAAATGCCGAAAAAAATCAGCAGAGCCTGCTTAGAAAAAATACCAAAGTTTTTGATAGAAAAATGCAGAAAATAGAAAAGACCAATTCCAATGCATAAATAAGAATAGGCCGTATGGATGGCAAAATAAAATCCAAAATCCTGCTCAGATGGAATCAGACTGAAGTTTTTATAAAAAAAGTGATGATAAGGGTTAGTAAATAAAACTGCAAGGGAAATAGCTGGCACAACAAACAGCATGGCATACTTCCATGATAATTTGATTCTGGTCTGAACAAAAATCAAACTAGTAAATAAAATTGCTAACGAAACAAAAATAATACCGATAAAATACATTCTTTCACTGACAGTCAGCACCCACGGTATTTCCGGAAAGGTAATATAGCATAATACGGAGATATTCCAAATCAGCAAGTTAATTGCTATAGCCATCACAGCATAATGAATCTGTTTTCTCTTGTTTTTCAGAGCAATTAAAAATATTAAAATTATTATAAACAGTATAGAAATCACTAACATAATCTGATAAGCAGACATCTAAAAAGCCTCTCTCATGTAATTATCATACTCTCCAAAATAGTATTCAACGCAATAGTGAGGTAAGGGAAATCCAAAAATCTGTCTGATGTCTGCATACAGTTGTATCGCGCAACAGCTGAGACACTTATATACATCCATCAATTAATCTTTCAATTATCTTTTTTATTATAGCAGACTTTACTTTCCAAATTCACCAAGTCTTCAAAAAATTTATTTTCATTAAATGCTTTTGTTAATTCTTGAAACATACAAACATTCTTATCAGCAAAGGAATTAATATATTTTATACAAATAATCCTCTTCTATTGAAGATATATATGCTACATAACCCTTTATTTGATTTGAATCTTTATAATCACCTGTTACAATAGCCTTATGTATCATAGCCCTTACATTACGTTTCATTTCCTTTGGAGCCTTAATCAAACCGTTATTTATCGTTACACCTGTTACGCTTTTCTTACCTTTTGGTGTCAATAAACAGGTTTTGTCATAATTGAATTCAGGATTATCTATAACAAATCTTTTTTTAGCTATAAATTTTTTAATTAAATTAACAGACGTAACAACATCAATTTCTTTGAAAAAATATAGCATAAGTAATATAAAGTAATGCATTCCTATTATGGTATCAACATCTTTATGAATATTTACCTGCTTTTTATATTTTAGTACTTTTATAAGCTTCTTAGCGGACTCAGTTACATTGGTATTATAAAATAAAACATTATCTTTATTTTTAATATTGAATGTATTTTATTGGTTCGAGTATAAGAAAACTATTTTGATTCTTATATTTAGTTTGAACTAATGCTATTACTTTATCAAATGTGTCAAAATTATTTGTAAATGCTCCTAATTCAACAAAAGAACCTAAACTTTCACAAACAATACATATATAATCACAATTGTTTGCCAATACTCTCTCCAAGGAAAGTAAATCATGACCTTTATTGGAATTAAATATATCCATTAGTAATTCTTCTGGATAAAAATACGTATTTTGCTTTATACTTCTAATTCTCTTTTTAATTTATCTCTCGTTGATAATTCATTTTTAGAGCTTACTACTCCACATAAAAATACATCTGTCACTCCATGACGCAAATACTTGAACACATTATAATATATAGTGTCTAATATATTTGTATTATTATTGAAATCCAATTTATACAAATTAGACACCTCCAAATAATTTCATTTATGGGGTTATTATACAACAATTTCTTGAATATTTCAACTTTTTTTTCATAAATGCAACTCAAGTAATTCAAGTTGTGAATGATATTTTATATAATCTTGCAACTGTTTTTTTGTTAATGGGTATACAGTTCTAAAAGCTAAATTACCAGTTGATTTAAAAATATAAAAAATGCTATTACTTAAGTCGAATGGTCAAATTTACTTGACAATCAATAGTTATATGTTAGTTTTGTCATAAATGCAGCTAAATATTCTATATGAGTTATGACAAACTTAAATTTTATTTAAACTCATTATTTTTAACAAAAAGTTATAAAAAAACTTCAGTTCATTTACTAGAGTTTGGGAATCAAGAATGCTAAATTTGTTATTGTCTAAATGTATAATATATTCAGTTGATAAGAATCATATCAATGTTATAACAATGATCCGTGGAAAACATAATTTTACTAAGAAGTCTTTTGAATAATATATTGTTAACCTAAACAGTTAAAGAAGGATTCAAAAAAATAATTAAATAACTCAATTCTTGTGATATTTTATAAAAATCGGAAAAACCGTGTCAAATACCTAACTTATATGTGCTGATGCTTTATTTTTGTAGAAAATATTGTTGATTGATGTCGTTTACAGTAGTATAATTAGGCAATGTCGCATTGAACTATTTTCTGTGTCTTAAAATAATAATACTATAAAATATCAGGTGAATGCTATGAAAAAAGATGGATTTAGCTTTATAACAAGATTCAAGTTGAATAGCTTTTTTATTAGAATATTCTTTATATTAGATATTCTATTTATTATTATGATGCTAGTTTTTTATTACTTTATCATGGGAGTAGTAAAAATAAATTTTGAAGAAAAAACTTACTCTGCTAACGCAAATGTTCTTTTGCAAACGAGTAATTCTGCAAATATTATAATTGATAATGTTAGTAGAATTATGAATAACACTATTTTTAATTCCAATGTTATGACAAGTATATTAGCACCAACTATGATGAACTATAATAAAGATTTAATCTTAACTAAGCAACTTTCAGATACGATTGAAAATTATAGTTTACTAAATTATGCTTTTTTATATGTGACTGATTCAAATCAAGTATATACATCAAACAATATTGTAACAGACCTTTCTGAATCTATAGATAAAAATTTAATAAATAAATATATTGAAAATCCATATATTAACATGTATAAAACGGAAAAAAATATTTTTACAGATGTTAGGATAATAAATAATAGAATATGTCTTTTTCAAGAGTTTCCATACACTACAAACACAAGAAAGGCAACTTTAATGTTTGAACTTAGCAAATTAGAGCTTTCAAAAATTATTTACAGCAATATAAATAAAGTAAATCAAGATGTATATATTTTTGACGATGAGTACAAACCAGTATTTTTGTACAATGCAGATTACAATGCTTTAGGAAATCTTGAAAAAATTAAAGATAAAATGAATAATGAGTCGGGATTCCTGCCTGTTAAGGAAGATGATGGGTATGAATATACATATTTTTATTATAAGTCGAAGCAAATTGGATGGACATATATTTATCGTGTTCTCACCAATGATTTAAAGGTACCATTTGGATTAATTTTTAGTATAGCGCTTCCGTTTTTTGCAGTGTTTATTATTATAAGTTTGCTATTTTCTTTTTATATAACATTAAGAATATATAAACCCATTAATAAGCTTATGTTGTCAGTATCACATTCATCTAATGATAAAATAAATTATCCTAAAAATCCAAAATTTAAAGATGAATTTGATTTTTTAGGAGCTGCATATGAAGATACAGCGTATAAAATGGGAGAGATAATGTATAACATGACTCCTATTGTACTTGAAAATATTTTTACTAATATTTTAAAAGGTAGACAAATATCAGAGGATTCAGTGTTTAATACTTTATCAAGTACAATAAGTACATTTAAAGTTGATGATATTTATTTAGTTGTACTAATTTCCATAACTGAATTATTAAAAAAAGATTCACCTGATTTAGAAAATGATTTTTACGTTTTGAGTGCTATAAATACAATACATTCATTAAAAATCAAAAGTAAAAACAGCATAAGTATAAGGATGGGTGATAACTCAATAGCTGTGATTATTTCATATTCAAAAGATGAATTTCAAACAGAAATTAAAAAGTCCACAATGAGTTTTTGTGAAGATTTTACAAATAAGATAAACAGTTTGCCGTATTCGGTAAATATAGGTGTTGGGGGACCATTTGAAGGTATTTTTAATGCTAAAAAGTCTTATGAGGAAGCACAGGAAAATTTAAATATTCAGCTGTATTTTGGTAATGAAGGAAAATATGAAGATAATATAGATGATTCAATTGAAGAAAATCAAAAAAATGAAATTATCAACAGCAAAGCTTTTGTATTAGCTCAAACAAAAGATATAATGCAAAAAATACTTGATGGAGATATAACAGCAGCTAAAAAGAATTCTAAAATAACAATAGATACTATTTTTAGTGATACTTCTCTCATCCTATCATTAAAATATATTTACAAGTCCATGATTGATATATATATTGAAAAAATGTTGTCTATAAAGATTAATATTGATGAGATAGAATTTATAAGAAAAAGAAATATAAGTAAGGGTGTTGATAATCTGGAAACAATTGAAGAAATAAAAGATTATGTTGAAGAATTTTGTAACAACTCTATCGAATTAATAGATTCCTACAGCAGAAGAACTCAGTATAAGCATATAGAGTGTGCAAAGGATTATGTTGAAAACAACTATCAAAATGTTAATCTATCCTTAAATATGGTTGCAGAATATGTAGGTATAAATTCATCATATTTAAGCAGACTGTTTAAAGAGATTTTAAATGTTAAATTTGTGGATTATTTAAATCAATATCGTGTAGAGAAAGCAAAATATCTAATAGACAATACGGACTTTGCAATTACTGAAATAGGTTATAAAACAGGATTTAGCTCAATGCCAACCTTCTTTAGAGTGTTTAAGAAATACAATGGTATTACACCAGGCCAATACCGAAACAATAATATTCAATAAAAAAAAATGTAATGTTTTGGTTGTATCAGATTTTGATAATTTATATTATTTTTTTAAATTGTTTAGAAATGTAATATGAAATTTAAAATAGTAACAATATACAATCTGCGTTGAATCTTGCTATACTTTATGTACGGCAGATTCAACGCAGTATATTTTTAATAGTATACAAAAATAGGGAGAGCTTATAATGAAGTTGATGAAAAGTATAATAATAATTTTAACTATATTAGTTATGATGTCGTTTTTAATATCATATAAGAATTCTGTTAAATCTAAATCTGCTGAGAATAAAAAGGAGGAAAGTGTAAAAAACGAACAGACTTATTCTAAACCGGAATATACGCTTATTTTAGCGCATACCTACCTGAAAGATTCCTTTGTTAATAGTGCATCTGTTAAAATAAAAGGAATGCTGGAAGAAAAAAGCAATGGTAGGATAGGTATTGAAATTTATGATAACCTTGGAACATCAATTGAAACTCAAGAAGCTGTAAAGCACAATGTTGTTCAAATGCAAATTGGAACGCTGGGAAGTTACTTATCTCCCAAATTTAGTATTTTTAACTTGCTAAACGTTATCCCAGATAGGCAAACTTCAAGGAAAATTTTTACAAAGGGGACTCTATTAAGAACAATGGTCGAGGATGAATTTGAGGGAATGAACTTGAAGCTTCTTTCTATAGCACCATCAGTTTTCAGTGTCATGACATCAAATAAGCCTTTAAGCACGTTAGAAGATATGAAAGATTTAAAGGTAGGAGTTCTTGGAGAAGGTTTATCCTTGGATTGTTGGAAATTGTGGGGTGCTGCTCCTGTTTATATTGATGATTATTCTAAAGAATACTTATCTCTTAAACAAGGTACTATTGAAGCTCAGGAAAATCCTCTAGATGTAATAGTTGCAGCTAAACTTAATGAACAGCAAAAGTATATCATCGAAACAAATCATGTTATTTTTTATACTGCTGTTTGGATTAACTTAGATTTTTACAACAGTCTTCCTGTAGAATACAAACAAATTATCGATGATTCAATGTTGGAATTTGAAGAAT
>SWCH01001585.1_pt2 | contig 22391 bp, 20 predicted proteins | sample 4690051 | NCBI WGS metagenome assembly SWCH01 (sample SAMN10267282, study PRJNA491770) | bioreactor metagenome | isolation source: DHS bioreactor inoculated with | place: Japan: off Shimokita Peninsula | reverse complement strand
ATATTAACATGTGGTTTGGTTCTTTCATATTTTTGCTTTGCCATTTATCTATCCTCCTGTTTTTTATCATTGGAGCCTACGACCGGACTCGAACCGGTGACCTCTTACTTACCATGCAAGTGCTCTACCTCCTGAGCTACACAGGCATACTCATGTATAATTTTAACAGTTCTCAATTGAACATTAAAAAATTACACACAGTTTAATGACCAAAAGATTTCAACTAACATTATATCAATTAGATAAAAATAAATCAATGATTTTTTTCCAAAAAAACAACTATAATATATATAGGATTAATATTTCAATGATTTCCAAAAATTTTATCTTTATTTTTATTAATTTTTGACTTGATTCTTTGCAATGCATTATCTATTGCTTTTACATCTTTATCTAATGCAATCGATATTTCTTCATAAGTTTTGCCTTTTTCGTATTCCAGCAGTACCTCTCTCTCAAACTTACTTAATATTTTAGATTGAATTTCACGCAAACTGTTCATTTGTTCTTTTTTTATAACAACGTTTTCTGGATTTGGACAACTTAAATCTTCCAATTTTTCTATAAGATTGTCTTCTAAATCATCATTAACAATTCCATAAATTGAAATACTGCTATTTAATAAATTTTTCTCATAGCCTCTTGTTTTTCTAATTGCTGAAATTATTTGCCTTCGAATGCACAATTCTGCAAAACTTCTAAAATTATTATTAATGTCAAAGTTAAATCTATTGACTGCATTTATAAATCCAATCATCGCTTCCTGAAATAAATCATCCTTATCCCCACCCAAAATAAAAAATGCACTTACTACTTTCTTAACTACAAAAGAATATCTGGCATATAAATATTTTTCTGCCTTAAGATCTCCCCTTTTGATAAAATCAACAAGTTCTTTATCAGTAAAGTTTTTGTATTCGTTACTGTACGAAGCATAATTTCTAAATAAATCAAAAGAATTACTCACCCGTCAAATCCCCCATCCACATTTTACTAAAAAAATTATATTCAATTTTTCATAGTTCGTCAAGCTATTCTACCATTCTTCTCATTCTTTCTAGCTTTATCCTAGTTTCAGAATCAATAATTTGGTCAATATTTGTACCTTTTTGTCGAGGTATATCTGTTCTTGTCTGAATATCTTTTTTAGTGTTTTGAAGCTCTAAAAGCATTTCTTGCGCAGAAATACGGGTACCTCCTCTAGCTAAAACAATTTGTTGTATAGAACTATCAGATGTTGCAACTTGCACACGTTCATATCTTCCTATTTTATCAAGTTGTTTTTCAATATAGCTATCAGCAGTTTCATTTTCCTTTGTATATACTACCTCTACACCTGCAATATTCTCTTTTTTTTCTAAACTTCCTTTTACTAAGTGGGCATCAAATACAACAACAACTTTAATGCCCTTGTAAGCCTGATATTCAACCAAAAGTTCAATCAATTTACTTCTTGCATTTTCTATATTTCTCGATATTTCATTAAAATATGACCATTGATTAACAATATTATACCCGTCTATGAACAAGTATTCTTTTTTTGTTCTAGACATTTTATATTCCTCTTAGTTTCATAATCTCATAAATAATTATTGATGCTGCACAGGATGCATTTAATGAGTTTATATTTCCTTTCATTGGTATTTTTACAAGTGTATCACAATTCTTTTTAATCAATCGTCCTATGCCTGAACCTTCATTTCCAATAACTACTCCAATTGGAACATCTAAGTTTTCTTCATTGATATATTTCTCACCATCCATATCTGCACCATATATCCACAAACCTTTTTCTTTTAAAATTTCTATTGTTTGACTTATATTTGTAACCCTTACAACCGGTAAATATTCCACTGCACCAGCTGAAGTTTTAGCAACAACTCCATTTACTCCTGCCGCTCTTCTCTTAGGAATAATAATACCGTGAGCACCAAGACATTCGGCTGTTCTTATTATTGCTCCAAGATTATGGACGTCGGTTATTTCATCAAGTATTATTACAAAAGGTTTTTCATTTTTATTTTTAGCATTGTCAAATATATCTTCAATTTCTTTGTATTCATACTCCATTGCCTCTGCTATTATTCCTTGATGCCTTCCATTTTCACTAATTTTACTCAATGCTGCTTTATCAACATACTTAACAAGTATTTTATTTTCTTTTGCCATTGTAAGTATTTTAGATATTGAACCCTCTGCAATCTCTTTACTAATAAGTATCCTATCTATTTGAACATCGTTTTTCATTGCTTCTATAACAGGATTTCTACCCTCAATTATTCTCATTTTTTTCATCCTTTTTCTCTATAATATCTACTATTTTATTAAACAACATCATTAGTCTGTCGAATTCGTTATTGAGGTACAAATGTCCAAACAATGTTTCAAAGCCTGTGGCATACCTATAATCCATTAAATCTGCATTTTTAGGTGATGATGTAACTTTAGCATTTCTGCCCCTTTTAATTATCTTTATTTCTTCTTCTGTTAAAATTGGATTAAGTTTTCTTACTAACTCAGCTTGTGCCTTTGCTTTCACAAATTTTATTGCTTGTCTATGCATTTGATTAACACTGTATTCATGATTATTTATTATATGGCTTCTAACAAGCAATTCATAAACCGCATCACCTGCATATGCTAGTTGTGCAGGTGAATGCATTGTTTTTTTACAGCTCGTATCATTATTTATTTTTTCTAAAAATTCATTGTTCAACATTTCATCCTCTTTTTTTCCAATTAACACCTTGTCTTGTATCCTCTAATGCAATCCCTTTTTCTAAAAGCTCTGCTCTAATTGCATCAGCAAGTTGAAAGTCTTTGTTTTTCTTTGCTTCTTGTCTTTTTTGTATCATATTTTCAATAAATTGAACTTCATCTTCGTGTACATCACTACCATTTTCTTCATCAAAATTTAAAAGGCCTAAAGAAAGTACTTGTTCAAAATTATTAACTATAAATAACTTTTCTGTATTATTTAAATCTTCTGCTTTTAATGCATCGTACAACACTGTAATGGCATTAGCTGTATTCAAATCATCCTCTAAGCATTTTTTAAATTCATTAATATATTTATTTACAGAATCACTAACAATAGAATTGGCATCTTCATTTTCTTTTAATAGTTTAACTTTATTTTTTAATTTGTAATAAGCATTTTCTGTAGATTTAAGAGAGTCAAATGAAAACGCAAGCTGTTTTCTATAATGAGAATTCAATATATAATATCTGTATGACAAAGGGTTAAATCCTTTTTTTTCAAGCAATGATAATGTCAAAAATTCTCCTTTTGATTTACTCATCTTCCCATCATTATCTATTAAAAATTCTCCATGCCACCAATATTTTACCCATTCTTTTCCTGTATAACTTTCTGTTTGAGCAATTTCATTTGTATGGTGTACAGGTATATGATCCACTCCACCACAGTGTATATCTATTTGCTCACCAAGATTTTTAAGAGATATAACAGAGCATTCTATATGCCATCCAGGATACCCTACTCCCCATGGTGAATCCCATTTCATAGCCTGATTGTCAAATTTAGATTTTGTAAACCAAAGCACAAAGTCCTGAGGGCATTTTTTATGTAAATCTACAGATACATCTTCTCTATATGCAGTTTTACATTGATCTAAATCCATTCCGGAAAGTTTTGTATAATCATCTCTTTTAGTAATATCAAAATATACATTACCATTAGCTATATATGTATATCCCTTTTTTTCAAGTGTTTGTATAAATTCTATATAATCATCAATATAATCTGTAGCCTTTCCAATAATATCTACTTTTTTTATATTTAGTTTTTCCATATCATTAAAAAATGCATTTGTATAATGTTGTGCTATTTCCCATACGGTTTTATTTTCCCGCTTAGCTCCCTTAAGCATTTTATCTTCACCATCATCTGCATCAGATTCCAGATGTCCAACATCTGTTATATTCATCACTCTTTTGACAGGATATCCCAGATATCTTAAGGTTTTTTCAAGAATATCTTCGTGTATATATGTTCTTAAATTTCCTATATGAGCATAGTTATACACAGTAGGTCCGCAGGTATAAACTTTAACTAAGTTTTCATCTAATGGTTTGAAATCTTCAATTGACCTTGATAAGGTATTATAAAGTTTCATTATATTCCACCTTTCTTATAATTACATCATTCATTAACATTACAAAATTGTAGTGTTATAATAAATTTATTACATACTTAAGCCTATTTAATATTTTATTTTTTCCTAAAGCAATCAAAATTTTATCCATTTCGGGTCCATGTTGCTGTCCTGTTACTGCACACCTTACAGGCATAAACAAATTTTTACCCTTTACACCAGTTTTAGCTTTTAGCACATTAAATATACCCTTAGCAAATTCTAAAGTTACCTCATCTACACTATTAAGTTCTTCAACAAATACTTCTAGGAGATTCTTTACATGGTCAGCCTTAACTATATCTTCAACTTCACTAGTTTCAAATTTAACTGTATCACCAAAGAATATATTCATGTGATTAACTATTTCGTTCACATAATTAAGTCTTTCTTTAAGCGCATCTGTCACTTGTACTAACCATTCAAATTTTTCTTCAGTATCTTCTTTAGTCATTAATCCAGAATTTATTATAGCAGGAATTGCTAGTTTTGCAATTCTTTCAGGACTAGACTCCTTAATATAATGATTATTGACCCAGTTTAATTTATCTACATCAAATATACCGCCTGTTTTAGAAACCCTGTCAAAATCAAATTCTCGAACTAATTCATCCAATGAAAAAATTTCTTGGTTATCTTTTGGACTCCAACCTACAAGTGCTAAATAATTTATAAGTGCTTCCGGCAAATATCCTTTATTTTTAAAATCCGAAGTTGCTACATCACCTTGTCTTTTGCTCAATTTTTTCTTATCTTTGTTTAAAACTGTAGGCAAATGAATATATGTTGGCATATTCCACCCTAGATAATCATATATAAGTTTTTGCTTTGGTGTTGAAGTGAGCCATTCTTCTCCTCTTACAGCATGTGTTATTCCCATGAGGTGGTCATCTACTACAACGGCAAAATGATATGTTGGAAACCCATCTGATTTTATTAATACTTGATCATCAACTTCTGACGAGTTTATTGTAATTGTTCCCTTCACAAGGTCGTTAAATGTTATATCCTTATTTTGAGGAACTTTTAATCTAATTACATATTCTTCACCTGAGGCAATTTTGCTTTCAACTTCTTCTTTAGACAAATTCATACAATGTTTATCATACATTGGAGTTTTGCCTTCTTCTCTTTGCTTATCACGTACTGAATCAAGTCTTTCCTTTGTACAGAAGCAATAATATGCATGGCCGTTATCAATTAATTGTTTTATATGTTTTTTATATATTTCAAGTCTTTCAGATTGTATATAAGGACCGTATTCTCCTTTTTGTACAATTTTACCTTCTTCAACAAAAACTCCTTCATCATGCTTTACTCCAGCCCATAACAAGGAATCTATTAAATTTTCCATGGCTCCTTCTACAAATCTACTTTGATCTGTATCTTCTATTCTAAGAATATATTTACCACCATTTTTGTTTGCATATAAATAACAATATAAAGCAGTTCTCAAACCACCTATATGTAAATATCCCGTTGGACTAGGTGCAAATCTCAATCTTACTGACATTTGTAACCTCCTATAATTTTACTTTTAATAACTCATTATATATTACAAAACATATACTATCAAGTTATTTTTTATATGTTATTAATTTTACATATATTTTAATATTATACTTATTTTCCACTAATTTCAACCAAATGTAATGATTTTGTAATGGATATTTTGTCTAAATATGTTATAATTAAAATAATAAAAAATCTTAATAAATAGATTTATTTTTATTACTAAATGGTATACATAAATGTATATTCTTTAACTATTGCACCATCAGTATTTATGAAGTATAGGGTAGCATTCCATGAAGCCGTTTTTCAACAATAAATAACATAAAAAGGGAGTTGAGATATGAAAAAAAGTATTTTAATTTTATTAATTATTATTTTGTCTGTTTCTACATCGGTAGTATATGGTGAAACTATAATTGGGTATACTAATATATCCGACATTGGAATTTATGAGAATCCGGATTATTCTTCTACAAAAACCTGTGTTTTAAAATTAAACAGCAGGATTAAAATTTTAAAAGATGAAAATGAATGGTATCAGGTTCAAACTGAAGATAAAAGCGTAGGTTGGATAGAAAAATACTTTGTAACTATTCCGGCGGCAAAATATGTTGTAAACAATACAAAATACAATGTTAACATAAGAAAAGGGCCTTCAACTTCTAATGACCAAATTGGACAACTTTTACCAGGTGAACATGCTAAATATATAAGTACATATCACAGCTGGCATATAATAGAATACAAAGGTTCTGAATATTATATTGCCAGTTGGTTGACAGATATTATTTCTGATGGCTCTGATAATGTTTATCTGCTATACGATAATATAAACATTAGAGACAATAGTTCAGCAAATAGCAACGTTATTGCACAAGGAAACAAATATCAAACATACACAGTATATGGTGAAAAAAACGGGTGGCTAAAAATAATGCTTCCCGATGGTAATTTTGGTTATATCGCCGGTTGGCTTACATCATATGATTTAAATTATTATTCAGAGGGACATTTAGATTATAAATATGCAACAGATGGGCTAAATATAAGATCTGGTCCTTCAACCGATCACACAAAAATAGAATTATTAACTCCATCTTCACATGTTAAAGTAATTCATTCTGAAAATGGTTGGGACAAGATTATTACAAACGAAGGACAAGTTGGATGGTGTAAAAGTGATTATTTACAATCAACACTACCATTATCAGGTAAGAAAATACTTTTAGACCCAGGGCATGGAGGCAAGGATTCAGGTTGCATCAGCTACTCTGGAAATTATGAAAAATATGTTAACCTCAGCGTAGCTATAAAGCTAAAAGAAAAACTTGAATCTCTTGGTGCAACAGTATATATGACCAGAACTGGAGATACATACATACATAATATTGATAGAGGAAGAATGGCAGATAAATTAGGTGTAGATATTTTATTATCAATTCATCACAATTCTCTTGGTTCAGCAAAGCCGGATTACTTTGGATTATCAACATATTACAACACAATAAACTATTCCGATACAAGATATGGTTATGATTTGGCTGAAGCGCTTTATTTAAATGCAATTACACTTAACGGTGTGTACCGCGATGGAATATATGATAGGAATTATCAAGTGCTTAGAGAAACAAACACACCTGCTGCATTAATAGAAATAGGGTTTATGTCTAATCCACAAGAAGAATTAAATGTAAGTACTGATAGCTTTCAAAATCTGATGGTAGAGAAACTTGCAAATGGAATAATGGACTACTTTAAGTAAAAAAAAGAATGGGTATAGTATCGATTACATACTCATTCTTTTTTTTATTTAATCTTAAAGGAACATCTCTGTAAACACTTCGTTTATTAAGCTGTCCTTAACAGCTAAAGACAACAGCTTGTTATGCTTTATGAAATCAGGTAAGCTTTTATTGTATTCAAGAGGTTTTGACATAAACTTTTCTATAACAATTTTAATAAACTCTTCTGTTTTATATATTTTGAATTTCTCTATGTCATTATATTTTTCAGCTATTTGTTCCACAATTCTTATTATAATATCCTGATAATCATTAGTTCCTTTCATATCAAGTATGTTTTCAAGACGAGGCATTATTTTTTCAAATAACATCCTATCTGTAGGTGTCCCCTCATATCCTAATATTTTCCCCAACCTTTCAATTTTATCACCTCTGTCTAGAACAAAATCTACCATAAATTGAAGGAAATCACCCACATAAGGTTCACAATAATACTTATATCCTCTTAATTTTTTTAAAGCCTTCATCGTATCATAATAACCCAGTAGCATATCTCTTTCAGATTGCTCCTTGTTAAAATCAAGTAATCCTCCAAGTTGCTCAACAGGCTGTATATAAGTTATATTAAGCTTTTTATTTTTGGGTTTTTTAACTATTCCTATGGCAAAAGTTCTAACTGCAATAAAATCTGTATAGCCCTTCTTTACTAGAATGCCTATTGGCAAATTATCATGAAATCCTCCATCTAAAAACTTTTTGCCATCAAAAGTTTCTTGTTTAAATGCAGGCAGGTTGGCACTAGCCAATAAATAATCAACTAATTTTCCTTTTGGAATGTCTTCTATTAAAAGCTCCATCGGCTTTAAATCTGTTAAGTTTACAGTTACAATTCCAAAATCAAGCTCCGATTTTCTTATTAAATCTTCATCTATATATTCTTCTAAAAGTGCTCTTATCTTTGATATATCTAATCCTCTGTTTATTAAAATTTCCTTTGAAACATTTAAAAGATAAGGTAAATTAATCTCTTGCAAATTAAAATTTTTTATATTATTTATTGCTTTTTCATCAATATTAAACAAGTCCGAGGATTTTGTATTAATCCAAATATCCTCTAATTTTTCTAAGTCACCTTGAACCAAAATAGCTCCATTTAAAGCACCTATGGAAGTTCCGGCAATACCACCAATCTCTACCCCTAGTTCTTTTAAAGCTTTATATGCACCGACATGATAGGCCCCCTTAGCTCCTCCACCTTCTAAAACTAATCCGTACATATTACTCCCCCTATTCAATAGATATTAATTTAACAGAACTTACCCCTTTAATCTTTTTTATCTCTAAAATTACATCATCTATTGACTGTTCAATATCTGATATATCTAAAGACACACTGACCGAAGCCTTTCCATTAATCGGTATGCTCTGATTAATAGTTAATATATTGGCTTTAGCTGATGATATGTGATTTAAGACATTGGACAATACCCCTTTTTCGTGTCTGAGCATCATTGTTATTACAGCTTTTCTTCCAATCGAGTTTTCTGATGGAGAAAAAACATAATCCTTATATTTATAATAAGTACTTCTGCTTATCCCAACCTTTTTTACAGCCTCACTTATTCCCTTTACATTACCATCATTAATTAAATTTCTTGCCTCTATAACCTTCTCATAAACGTCCGGTAATATTTTTTTACTTACTATTAGGTATTTTTTTAACATATCTAAATCCGCCTTTTATTATTTTTCTACTAAAACACCATTTTTGTCAACTTTAAGGAATTTTATTTCCCACTTATGTTTCAATTCTATTATACTATTATTTATAGCTTTTGTAAAATCAGATTTTTCAATAATATTCATTAATGTTGGTCCAGAACCGCTTACAAACATTACAACACTATTATTTTCCATGCATATTTTCTCAATTTCATCATATTCATGAATTAAACTTTTCCTATATGATTGATGAAGTTTATCTTTCAGTGACATTTTAATCATATTAAAATCACCTGCTTCAAGTGATTTAAGAAGTACAGCTATCCTTGAAACATTAAATATTGCATCATCAAATGACACCATTTGCGGGAGAAGTTTTCTAGCTTGATTTGTTGATGTTTCAAAGTCTGGTATTAACGCACAAAACATTATTTTATCACTTATGTCATAGCGAACATAACAAGGAACATCATCATCAACCAATGAAGCGGTTAAGCCTCCATAAACAGCCGGTGCTATATTATCAGGATGCCCTTCAATCTCCACAGCAATTTTAAATAGTTCATCTTTTGACAATTTCCCATTTAATAGGGCATTAGCACCAAAAACACCTCCAACTATACATGCAGAACTGCTTCCAAGCCCTCTTGAAACAGGAATTTGAGTTTCCATATTAATTTTCAAACCATTAAAACTACAACCTATTTTATCAGCTACTGTTTTAAACGATTTATAAACTAAATTGTTTTCATTACAATATTCTTCTGCACAACCTTCAATAATTAATCCATTTTCTATTTCTTCAAATTTATAAATGTTATGCAAATCAAGTGCAAGACCAAGAGAATCAAATCCCGGTCCAATATTTGCAGTAGATGCCGGCACAGTTATTTTAATCATTTTAAATCTCCTAATATTTTAACATATTCTCCCATTTCATTAATTTCACATAATTTTTGATGGAGTACTTTCTTATATTCTAGCCCTTGTAAATTTTCAGGTATTTTCACCCCAGTTTTTTTTGATAGCTCATACATAATTTTAAATTCATCTGCATCTGATGGCCCATATAACGATTCATAAACGCTCCTAGAAAACTTAAATGGACTGGCAGTTGACAAAACTACACTAACTGTATTATCCCCAGTTTCTTTTTTATAATCTTGAAGAACTTTAAAAGCAACTGCAGTATGAGTATCCAATAAATATCCTTGTTTTTCATATGTTTCTTTAATTGTATTTTGAGTTTCTTCTTTATAAACACAACCTGCATAAAACTGCGTATTTAAAGTTTGTTTCATTTTTTCATCTATTTCATATTTTCCCTCTTTATTAAGTTTGTCCATAAGTTCTTTTACAACTTCATTATTTCTTTCGCTAATATAATACAATAATCTTTCAAGATTGCTAGATACAAGAATGTCCATTGATGGAGAAATAGTTTTATAAAAAGTTCTATTCCTATCATATACTCCGGTTTTTATAAAATCATATAAAACATTATTTTCATTAGATGCACATATCAGTTTGTTAATCGGCAATCCTAAAAGTTTTGCATAATATCCCGCTAATATATTTCCAAAATTGCCTGTTGGTACAGAAAAATTAATTTTATCATACAATTTTATTTCGCCTCTTTCAACAAGACTAATATATGAATAAAAATAATATACTATTTGAGGCACTAATCTTCCAATGTTTATTGAATTAGCAGACGAAAACATCTTGTTTTCTTTAGATAACTCATTTATTAACTCCTCATTAGTAAATATTTTCTTTACTCCTGTTTGAGCATCATCAAAATTTCCTTTTATTGCACAGACATGTGTATTTGAACCCTCCTGTGTAACCATCTGTAATTTTTGCACCTGACTTACACCTCCGTCAGGATAAAACACAATTATCTTAGTTCCTTTTACATCTTTAAATCCTTCAAGGGCAGCCTTACCAGTGTCTCCTGAAGTTGCAGTTAGAATTATTACCTCTCCTTTCATATCATTCATTTCATATGAAGCTGTAACTAAATGTGGTAATATAGAAAGTGCAACATCCTTAAATGCCGATGTAGGACCATGAAACAATTCAGTTATAAAACATTGTCCCACTTTTACAACTGGAGTTATTTCCTCAGTACTGAACTTATTTGTGTAAGCTTTTTCAACACAATCCTGTATTTTTTCCTTAGAAAAGTCATCTATCATAAGTTCAATTATTATTTTGGCCATATCTTTATAACCTTTACCTTGAAGTTTTTCTATATCAACCTTCTTTCCATCTAAATTTCTCATAATATACAAACCGCCATCGTCGGCTATTCCTTTAAGAATAGCTTCCGAGGCAGTAGATTTAATATTAGCGCTTCTTGTACTTTCATAATTTTTCATCACCATAGCCTCCTATTGTCTCCGAATATTTGCTCTTATATAATATAATGTTCTTGAATAAATTACAAGTGTTTTTTTCTAAAAAACAAAACTATTGCATTATAAAAACATATATAGTATAATTTCAATTACGTTATGAAATTATGATACAAATATATATATAATTTAAGGAGGATAGTATGGTGTATTTAGTTGTAAATACATCATACAAGAATATTATGAAAATTGGTATATTAGGATTTGGAACTGTAGGGTCTGGTGTTTATGAAATAATATCAAACAGCAGCAATTATTTAACTAAAAAACTAGAAGTAAGCAAAATATTAATTAGGGATAAAAACAAAATTAATATAAATAATATGACAATTGAACCTGATGATTTGCTCTGTGATGACAGCATAGATGTAATAGTAGAAGTAATGGGTGGTATACATCCAGCATATGAATATATTATGAAAGCATTAAAATCAGGTAAACACGTCGTTTCAGCAAATAAAGCTGTAATTTCAAAATATTTAGATGAATTTACACAAACAGCAAAAGAGCACAATGTTGGATTTTTATATGAAGCTAGTGTAGGTGGAGGTATTCCATGGCTAAAATCAATAAAACAGGTAAAGAGAATAGATGAAATTTCTAAAGTTTATGGTATTTTTAACGGAACTTCTAATTTTATACTTTACAATATGTTTGAAAAGGGATATGATTTTAATGAGATATTAAAGCTGGCTCAAGATAAAGGTTATGCAGAATCAGATCCTTCTGCTGATATAGATGGTATAGATATTCAAAGAAAGCTCACAATTATATCTTCTTTAGCATTTGATACAGTTATAAAGGAAGAAACCATACCTACATTTGGAATAAGGCATGTTACAAAAAATGACATAAACTATTTTAAAAAGCAAAATATCACACTAAAACTAGTTGCAACATCTGTAAAAGATAATAATGAATATTGCTCATGTGTTGAACCTGTATTATTTGCAAATAATACAATTGAGGCTAATGTTTCAGAAAATTTTAATATAGGATCTTTAACCGGCAGTTCCATAGGTGAATTGAAATTTTATGGTCAAGGTGCAGGTAAACTTCCTACAGGCAATGCCATTGTGCAGGACATAATAGACATATACAATGAGGGGTATCAAAATTATCCTTATTATTCTGACAAAAAATTAAACTTAAATCAAAATTTGATAACAGGTAAATATTATATAAGATTTTCAAACGAACAATCTAAAGAAATATTAAAAGATGTAACTAGCAATTATTTCAAATTAGATTCTTCACATGTTATAATTACAAATGAATTAACCTTACAAGAATCACAAGAATTATTTAAAAGATTAAAAAAATCAGAAACAAATTTGTTTTACGCAAGATACAATTAATGCATTGGGGATAATCTCAGTTGCATCCAAGGAGATAACTTATGAAGTATATAAGTATTTTAGGTTCTACAGGCTCAATTGGAACACAAACGCTTGATGTTGTAAGAGAACATCGTGACGAATTTGAAGTTTGTGCAATAACAGGAAATAACAATATTGATTTATTAGAAAAACAAATTATAGAATTCACTCCAGAACTATGTTGTGTAATGAATGAACAAAATGCCATAAAATTGAAAAGGAAATTAGATTCATCTTCAAATTTCAATAAAAAAACAGAAATATTATATGGGATAGACGGACTTACATCTGCTGCTGAATATTATAAAAGTGAAATTATAGTAACGGCAGTTTCAGGAATGATTGGACTAAAACCCACTGTAGCTGCAATAAAAAAAGGAAAAACAATCGCTCTGGCAAATAAAGAAACATTAGTCACTGGCGGAGATTATATAATGAACCTTGCAAAAAAATACAATTCATTAATATTACCTGTGGATAGTGAACATAGCGCAATTTTTCAATGTTTAATGGCAAATGACAACAAAAAAATCAACAAAATAATATTAACTGCATCTGGAGGACCTTTCAGAGGTAAAGATTTAGATTTTTTAAAAAATGTTACATTAGAAGATGCTTTAAAGCATCCAAATTGGTCAATGGGTAAAAAAATTACTATAGATTCTTCAACCTTGATGAATAAAGGTTTAGAAGTAATTGAAGCTAAATTTTTATTTGATGTGGAACCAGAAAAAATTGAAGTTGTAGTTCATCCTCAAAGCATTGTCCATTCCGGAATAGAATTTTATGACCATTCAACCATAGCTCAACTAGGTCTACCCGATATGAAAGTTCCAATACAATTTGCTCTTTTTTATCCAAATAGAGTAAAAAATAATTATAAGAGCCTTTCGCTATTTGACATTGGAAAACTTACATTTGAAAAAGCTGACACAAGTATTTTTAAATGCCTTCACTTAGCTTTTGAATCATTGAAAATTAAAGGTACCATGCCTGCTGTTCTAAATGCTGCAAATGAAACAACTGTAGATTTATTTTTAAATAGAAAGATAAGTTTTCTTGATATAGGAAATATAAATGAAAATGTTATGTTAAAACATTCAGCAATAAAAATAGATTCAATAGAAACAATCCTAGAAGTAGAAAAATGGGCAAAAAAAATAGTATTAGAACAATTGTAATAAGTTCACGATTTTAGGGACGGTTTTTTTGATTGATAGGCTTTTTCATCAATCAAAAAGAACCGCCCCCTAAATTATTCAAGCATTTCCTTTATTGCTCTGTTATCCTCTTCAGCATTGACAATTATAACGTCAACACCAATTCTAATTATATCTTCCCACCTAATTTTTTTAGTTTTTGATTTTCCTAAAATACCCATGAAGCGGCTGCCTTCTTCTATATAAAATGCTGTAATTTTACCTTGGCTTACATCTATTTCTATATCGTCAAATCTACCAACTACCTCTCCGTTTTTTATATTAATAATATCTTTTTCTAATAAATCTAAATAATTTGTCATTTATAGTTCCTCCATTTTATATTAAAGAAAGTTGCTTCGCAACTCCCATTAGGGTATCTAAGTCCCCCATCGGCGTAGCATCAAGGACTTAAGGTCCTGTACAATCCTCATTTTTTAATATACTGTTGTAGAACTTTCCCACGAAAATAAACATTATTTTCATCATACCTTGTGTATGCATTTAATGAGGTTTTCCTAGTATATTAAAAATGCCACAATTAAGATATATTTATACTATAAAATATGTACAAATTTCCTTAATTATGACACTCAAATAATTTATTCTATTCTATTTTATTTAAACCCCTTTTTTATCTGCGTCAATGCCGATTTTTCAAGCCTAGAAACCTGTGCTTGAGATATGCCAATTTCTTCAGCAACCTCCATCTGTGTTTTGCCTTTATAAAAACGCATATCAACGATTTGTTTTTCTCTGTCTGACAGATTATTTATGCTCTCTTCTAATGTCATTTTTTCAATCCATTTTTCATCTATATTTTTCTCATCACGCACTTGGTCTACTACATACAGAGCATCTCCACCATCATTGTATATCGGTTCAAACAACGAAACTGGTTCCTGTATAGACTCTAATGCAAATATAATCTCTTCTTTATCTACTCCAATTTCTTTTGCAATCTCAGTAATACTAGGTTCTTGAGAATTTAGAGCTGTAAGCCTTTCTCTAACCTGTAAAGCCTTGTATGCAGTATCTTTCATTGACCTAGAAACTCTAATTGAATTGTTATCTCTCATATATCTTCGGATTTCACCAATTATCATAGGCACTGCATATGTAGAAAACTTTACATCTAATGACAAATCAAAATTATCAATAGCCTTTATTAAACCGACGCAACCAATTTGAAACAAATCGTCTACAGGCTCATTTTTTGAATTAAATCTTTGTATTACGCTTAAAACAAGCCTTAAATTACCATTAATAAACTGATCTCTTAGTTCGTCATCACCTTCTTGAATTCTTTTAATCATTCCCCTCATCTCTGAAGTTTTTATTGTTGGTAATTGAGATGTATTAACGCCACATATTACTACTTTGTTTATCATCGTCGTTTTTCCCCTTTATAAATATTATCCCCCTTTAAAATTATTTCCCAGCATAATATTTTTATACTGCTTTGCTTATATCTTTTTTAAGCCTGTTTAGTATCTTCTTTTCAAGCCTGGATATGTAAGATTGTGAAATTCCAAGTATATCAGCAACTTCTTTTTGTGTAAAACTTCTAGTATTATTTAATCCAAATCTTAACTTCATAATCATATATTCCCTTTTGTTCAACTTCTTGATTGATTCATTAAGCAAGTTTAAATCTACTTCATTCTCCATATCTCTAAAGACAATATCCTCTTCTGTTCCTAAAATATCTGATAGTAATAGTTCATTACCATCCCAATCTATATTCAAAGGTTCATCTAATGATATTTCAGTTTTAGCCTTGCCTACTCGTCTTAAGTACATTAATATTTCATTTTCAATACATTTAGATGCATATGTAGCAAGTTTTATGTTTTTTTCAACTTTAAAGGTATTAACTGCTTTAATTAATCCAATAGTACCTATGGAAATTAGGTCTTCTACATTTATGCCAGTTGACTCAAATTTTTTGGCAAGATACACAACAAGCCTCAAATTATGTTCAATAAGAACAGTTTTAGCTTCATCAGATTCGCCAAATTTACTCAACATTTCCTTTTCTTCTTCAGGTGTCAACGGCGGAGGAAGAGTATCGCTTCCCCCTATAAAAAAAATATTTTTTGATAATTTGAACTTTTCTAAAATATACTTACGTATTTTAATATATAGTTCTTTAACAGCAACCGCATTCATTATCTAATTCACACTCCCAATCTAGTAATTTTTTAAAAAGCAATGCGTCATAATCTTCTTTTTGATTAATCTTTTGTGGATAAATACCAATGACAGCATCTGCCTTAGTGATATTTTTATCATTACCAGAGATTGTAATGTTATCAGGTATTATACATATCATTAACTCATTTTTGTTACTAATTGTGTTATACCTTATTACTCTCAACTTCAACTTGTAGTTTTTTTCTAAGAAAATATTTTCATAGTTTTTTCCTTCATTTTTGTAAAATTCTAATATTTCTTTAGTTACATCCTCACCTAAAATACTCTCTAAAATTTCTATATTCACTACAATTACAGGCTTGCCTGACATTGGATCAATTAACTCATTTCCCGTGTCTATAAATGCTCTAAAAGACTTTATTTTTTCATTCACCTCTATAGTAACAGTACGAATATAATTATTTTTTTCTTTTCTTAATTTTATTTCATAAAATAGGAATTTTAATAATGCAAAACCCATAAATATAGATATAAGAATTATATTTACAGTCACCCTGTTGTTAGTAATAGAGTATAAAGCAAATACAGCACCTACCATTACTAAAGTTACAATATAAAAACATAATATAACCTTTATATTTTTTAATATACCTTTAGTATCGTAAGCTACCATAATCATTAAAACAGAAACGCTAATCTTTACAATAAAATTTGCCATGAAAGGTTTTTGTATATATGCTATTAGTATTACATATATTGCACCTATTAATGCTGCTATAATTAACCTTTTATAGATAATTTTTATTTTAATTAAATTTCCAGTTATATATAGCAAAATAAAATCAATTAAAAAGTTTTCAGCGAAGATATACTCAACGTAATATTCCATCGCTACCTCACTATATTTTAAATTTATAAGTAACAATATTCATTATAAGGTACAAATAGAAATTATTTTGTCATAACATGTCTTTGAAATAAAAAAAAATGCAGAACAAAGTTCCACATTTTTTGAAACATATTTATTTAATATTTAAGTCTTTCAATCATTTCTTCCATATCTCTTCTTTTTTCAAATCCTTCTATTAAAATAACAGCTTTTGAGATATCACCTATTAAAATACCACCGGACAATAAATTTTCTTTGAAATACATTTTTTTATAATTTTTATCTGATTGTTCTTTTATCTCATAAACTTGATAAACAGATTTAGAATCTGAGCCAATGTCACCTATGGAAAAAATACCAGAATTAAATGCATTTAAAGTTGTTAACGGTATAATTTGCTCATATATATACTCTTCCCCTGAAGCATTTATGCCGGCAGCCTTACCTTGTTCAATAGCCTCACTCCACAGCGCAAAATTAACACCATTATACTCACAGCAATCACCACATGCATAAACACCATCTGAGCCGGTTTCCATTTTATCATTAACTACTATTGCCCTTTTTACTTGAATATCTGTTCCTTCTGCAATTTGAACATTTGCTCTTACTCCAGTGGATACAATAACTATATCCGCCTTAATAATTTCTCCGTCCCCAAGCAATACACCATTTACTGCATTATCCCCTACTATTTCCTTAGTTGATGTATTTTTCTTAAATTCAATACCCATGTTTTTAACTTGCTCTTCTAAAATTAAAGATGCTTGGCTGTCTAGCTGCCTTGGCAATATCCTGTCAGCCATCTCTAAAACAGTAACCTCAAGTCCATAATTTTTAAGTTCTGATGCTATTTCAAGTCCTAAAACTCCTCCCCCAATTACTACAGCTTGTTTTTTGTTCTTTGCATATTTTTTTATTTCAGCTATATCATTTATATTTCTCAATGTAAATACACCGTTTTTATCATTTCCAGGAATAGGCGGCATAAAGCATTCTGCACCTGTTGCAATTATAAGTTTAGTGTAATCCATTTCTGAATTATCATTTAATATAACCTTTTTATTTTTTGAATCAATTTTTATTGCTTCTTTATCTAAAACTAAATTAACATTGTTTTCCTTTAACCAATCATCTTTTTTAATTGCTATTGAATCAGGCAAAATGTCACGGCTCAACATTTTAGATAATTGCGGTCTATAATAACCCTTAATATTTTCTTTTGATATAATTGTTAGTTTACTATCTTTATCTCTCTTTCGTATTTGTTCTGCAGCACTCATACCGGCACCACTAGCTCCAATTATTACGAATTTTTCCTTATTGTTATTTGATTTTTTTCCCACTTCTCCATCATCTAATTTTACAAAATAATCAGCACTAACTCCACATGCAGGACAAACATTTGGTGGTTCTCCTCCTTCAACTATTTCTCCACAAATAGTGCATTTCCACTTATATATTTGATTAGAATCTTGTTGCTCAGCATTAAGTGGAACATCTTTTGACTTTAATGTTTTCATTTATATATTTCCTCCTGTATTTATATAACTTCTTAATAATTCCTATCATGAAAATATATTTACCCATGTATATAAGTATTAAACAAAAACCTGTCATTTTTACATCAAATAGCCCCTAGAATTATTAAATAATCCTAGGGGCTATCATTAATATTTATTTTTCTAAATTATTTGACAAATTAGGATTTTCTTCATTATCAGAACTTTCGTCGTTATCAGAGATTTCTGTTTTTTCTTTGCCTAGATAATCAGGCAATTCCATGCCTGCCATGTTAAACATTTCCTGCATAGGCGGTATAGACTTCATCATTCCTGATAGGAAATTTGCTGTAGATGTTTTACCATCATTATTGCCTCCATCCCAAACAGTAACCTTATCAATTTTAATATTTTTAATAGCTTCAACTTGAGTTTTAACCAGATTTTCCATCTTGTCAGCTAACATCAGTCTAACTGCAGAATCTGCATTTCCACCTGCTGCTGAAACTATTTCCATGAAACCAGAAGCCTGTTTAACCAATATTTCTTGAGTACCTCTAGCCTCTGCCTCCATCTTAGAAAATATAGCATCTGCCTCACCGCGAGCTTTTCTTCTAGTTTGCTCTGCCTGAGCTTCAGCTTCAATTTCAAGTTTTTGTTTGTAAATTTGAGCTTCTACTATTACATCCGCCTCTTTAGTTGCACGTTCTTTTGCAGCCCTTGTTTTTTCCGCTGCTTCTTCTGCTACATATGCTTCTTCCAATGACTTAGCATACTGAACCTTTTCAGCTGCTGTTGCAAGTCTCAATGCTTCAGCTTCCTGTTCTCTTCTTAGTGCATCTGATTTAGCAACTGTTATTTTCGCAGTATTTTCACCCTCTACAGCAGTAGCGTTAGCACTGGCAACCTTTACTCTTTCGTCTCTTTGAGCATTAGCCTCACCTATAGAACCATCCCTATTTTTCTCTGCAACACTTTGTCTTGCATCATTGATTGCTTTAGCTGCTGCTTCTTTACCAAGAGCATCTATGTATCCTGATTCATCATTGATATCAGTTACGTTAACATTTATTAGTCTAAGTCCTATTTTCTTTAATTCTGATTCAACATTAGAAGATACAGCCTCTAAGAATTTATCTCTATCAGTATTAATTTCTTCTATATCCATTGTTGCAACTACCAAACGCAGCTGACCAAAAATTATATCCTTTGCTAATTCTTGAATTTCACCTAATCCCAATCCTAAAAGTCTTTCAGCTGCATTTTGCATAATTCCATCTTCTGTAGATACACCTACAGTAAATCTAGAAGGAACATCAATACGGATATTTTGTCTACTCAAAGCATTTCTCAAATTAACTTCAATTGATAAAGGCGTTAAATCCAAATACTGATAAGACTGAATAACCGGCCAAATAAAAGAGGCTCCACCATGAATACATTTTGCACTTTTATTTCCCCCTGATAATCCTTTTCCAACCATTCCATAAACTACTAAAACTTTGTCTGATGGGCATTTCTTGTAGCGTGATAGTAATGCTATAAGTGTACCAAAAACAAGTAAAACAATTACAATTGTTAAAATAAGTTGTGGCATTAATAAATCCTCCCTTTAATTATGTTATTTTTTTATTCTTGTTTTTCAACAAGTAATGTACTAATATCTATAATATCAACAACACGAACCATAGTTCCTGTTGAAAGCGGTTTATGACTATTTGTCATAGCATTAACTTCCGTTAATCTTTCTTGAATTATAATTTGTATTTTTCCAGTACCTGATTGTTTTGCAGGAATTGTTAGATATACCTGTCCTGTATGGCCAATTGCATTTCTAATATTGATATTACCATTTCGCTGCATTTTGGATATTAAATAAAACATCATTGCAATTACAAACATTCCAATTAACCCACATATAGTAGCTATAAAAAACACCACAAATATATTAAGTCCACTTTCCGCTAAAACTACTCCAACCCAACCAAATAATGAGAAAAATGCAACAATTCCTCTAATAGAAAAAAATCTTAAGCTAGATGCGCTTTCTATAGTGTCAATAGTAGTTGGTTCAGCAATAGTATCGCTTGAAAACTCAACAGAAGAATCTATATTAGCATTTATTTGACCGCTAAAATCTACATTTCCATCACCATCAAAATCTACATCGCTGTCTCCATGACCAATACCTAAAATACTTAACACAGTCTGCAATACTAAAATTACAGTAGCCGGAATTGCACAATAATAAAAAACTTGCTCTAATGTAGTTAATCCATTCCACCATTCTGTCATATCCATACCCCCTATCATTATATGTATAATATATTTATATTTTTTGTTAATAATTATCTTTGTGCATACTATAAATTTTATGCCCTATCTTCCAAATTATGTATAACATCATTATACATCAATGCTGTCGAAAAAGGAAGAAGATTGTTTAACCAAATTGTTTTATATTTAACCATATTTGTTTTAAAACACAAAAGCAACCATTGATTACCAATGGTTGCTTTTGCATTTTTATTAACTTACGGCCATATTTTATTAGCTTTCATTCCAGTCCATAACTCATCTCCGTCTTCTTCATAGATGTAATCATGGCTATTTGTTGCTTCTTCAACTGCTTCATAGTACCAAGCTGTTGGTAAATTATCCGGCCAGAATATTGCATCTGGGTGAATATTTTCCTCTGGAACAGCTCTACCAAGTACATTGTTAATCAATGTCATTGATTCTGCCCTTGTTATATCCTGGTTAGGTCTAAAGGTATTATCTTCATAGCCCTTAATCCAGCCTTTAACTTCAGAAGAAATAATATATTTTTCTGCCCAATGTCCTGCAATATCCGTAAACCTACTATTGCTTCCCAGCTCAAGTTTATCAAACTTAGCTGCTATGGTAGCAAATTCAGCTCTAGAGATAGGATCAGATGGTTTAAATGTTCCATCTAAATATCCTTCCAATATTCCTGCATTGTACAATGTTGATATAGCACGGTTAGACCATCTGTCCATTGTCATATCCGTAAATGGATTTGTATCACTGAGCAAACTGTTCCTGCTTTCATCAGTCAACAATCTGTAGAAAATCATCGCAACTTCTTCCCTCGTTATATTGTTGAGAGGTCTTACATCCCCCTCAGGATAACCTATGACGTACGCGAAGTGATCTGATTTTTCTAACTCAGCTAATGGAATTTCTGGTTCTTCGATGATGGTAGGTGGATTTCCTCCGCCTCCACCGCCACCGCCACCGCCGCCGGACGGTTGTGTTATGGTAAGTGTACCGGGAACTAATGTAATCTTATAATTAGATGTAACATCTACTTCTCCAGCCCTTATAATCATAGGCTCACCTGTAAATTGAACAGGGTATGTTCCCACATTTGTTCCTCTACCTATTGCTTCTATACCACTTAATACATGCCCTGCTATTAATCCAGCAGGATTTTGATAACCAGTAACTACTATCTCTCTATCATTATATACATAACTTCCGCTATTTGCTGTTATTGTAATAGGTTTTTGTCTAATAATTACTGTTGCACTACCTTCTCTGTTACCATATTCAGTATTTGTTACTTTTACATAGACAGTATATTCACCTACATCACTGAATTCAATATATTCGCTCCATTCATTACCATCTTTACTGTATTCTACAGAGTCTCCTTCAAGTGGATTTTCTATTGTTACAGTATGAT
>SWCH01001320.1_pt1 | contig 22683 bp, 20 predicted proteins | sample 4690051 | NCBI WGS metagenome assembly SWCH01 (sample SAMN10267282, study PRJNA491770) | bioreactor metagenome | isolation source: DHS bioreactor inoculated with | place: Japan: off Shimokita Peninsula | reverse complement strand
TGCTGTATTCGCGGAAGTACTTCATAGATGCAAGCATTGTTAATTGATCAAGGTCTTCAAAGTACAAATATATAGTTGAGTTGTGAAAACCTGCTTTTTGGGAGATTTTTCTTATAGAAATACTCTCAAGACCATCTGAATCAATTATTTCCTGGGCAGCATTAATAAAACGTATGGTATTCTGTTTTTTTAGGTTGTCTTTATGAAGTAAGTCTAATTCTTTCATGGTAAAAGCCCTCTCTTTAAGTTATAGTCATAGTTTTTGATATGGTATATTCAAAAGCTTATAAAAGTGTCGTCAGTTTTTTAATGAAGCAACTATAAAAAAAATTTATAGATAAGCAAGAAATAATAAAAAAATATCTTGACAATAAGCTCAATTATTGATAATATTTATACAATGATAAATTAATAAGCGCGCTTATTAATGTTATTTATTTAATCTATAGCTTGTATAATAGCATAAATAAATTCATTTATCAACATAAAAGTGTGAATTGACAATTCAAGAATATATTGTCAATATCTAAATGAAATAATATACTGATGATTACCAAGAGATTATAACAGGTAAAAGAAGAAGTAGCAGAAAAATTAGTTAAGAAATATATATAAATTAATATATATTAAATAAAATTTTATCAAGAAAAGAAAATAACAAAAATAAATAAGAAATAGGAGGAACAAAATGAGCTTATTACAAGGAAAAAAAGTAATAATAATAGGCGACAGAGATGGAATACCCGGTCCTGCAATTGAAGAATGCGTAAAAAGCGCTGGAGCAGAAGTAATATTTTCATCAACAGAATGCTTTGTCTGAACTGCCGCAGGAGCAATGGATTTGGAAAATCAAAAGAGGGTAAAAGAATTCGCAGAGAAATATGGTGCAGAAAACCTAGTAGTAGTATTAGGAGCATCAGAAGGCGAAGCATCAGGATTAGCTGCTGAAACAGTAACTAACGGAGACCCTACATTTGCAGGTCCATTGACAGGAGTTCAGTTAGGACTCAGTGTATTTCACGTATGTGAACCAGAAATAAAAAGTGAAGTTGACGAATCTATATATGATGAACAAGTAAGTATGATGGAAATGGTATTGGATGTTGATGATATAGTATCAGAAATGGCACCAATCAGAGAAGAATTTTGTAAATATCTATAATAATAAAAAATTTGCTTCGCAGAGATGCGAAGCAAATTTTTTTGTGGCCATTAAATATTGATTGACTAATAAAGAATTGTCACCATAGTTTTATTCGTAACGCAATGCGTCTACAGGTTTTAGTTTGGAGGCCTTGTTTGCAGGATATAATCCGAAGAATACGCCTACAGCCAAGGAAAATATAAATGCCCCCAATATTACAGGTATATTGACTGTATAATTAATATTCATCACATTGCTTATTGAATACGAAGCTGCAACTCCTAGTGCTGCACCTATGATTCCACCAGCACCGCTTAATACTGATGATTCAATTAAAAACTGAATCAGGATATTGGATCTTCCTGCACCTATAGCCTTTCTTACACCTATTTCTCTTGTTCTTTCAGTTACTGTTACAAGCATTATGTTCATAATTCCTATACCGCCAACCAATAATGAAATTCCTGCAATACCACCTAACATGGCTGTCAGCATTCCGGTAACTTCGCTTATTGTTTCAAGCATTTCATCTTGACTGAATACTCGGTAGGAATCTTCATCCTCAAAATAATCCAACAGATAATTTTCAATATTTTGCTTGGCAGCTGAGGATTCTTCAGCGGATTTTGCCTGTACTGTTATGCTGTTAATGCTGCTTGTATTGTATTGTCTCATCAATGAAGTTACAGGAACTATTACTATTTCATTGCTGTCTCCTGCTATGGAACTTCCTTTGCTTTTAAGTACACCAACCACAGTGTATTTTTCACCATTTATGGAGATTTCTTTGCTTATAGGGTCATCTCTTCCAAATAAGTCATCTGCCACAGTTAATCCTATAACTGCAACTTTATTTCTATAGTCAACATCAACAGGGTTAATTGCTCTTCCTGAGCTTATTTCATAGTTGTTGATGCTCATATAATTTTCATTACCACCGGTAATTCCAACATTTGTTGTTTCTAAATCGTATTTGACTGTTGCATTAGAAGAATACACAGGAGTAACTTTAAGTACGCCTTCAATTTTTTCAAAATCATTAACATCACTAAAATCAATTGAGTTTCTTCTGTTAAATACATTTACACTGATAATATTAGACCCCATACTTGAGATGCTTTCTGTAACACCGGAAGTTGCACCCTGACCGATGGAAATTAATACAACTACTGCAAAAACACCTATTATAATACCTAACATTGTGAGGAATGTTCTCATTTTATTGGATAAGATAGACTGAAAGGCCATTTTTGTAACACTTTTTATATTCATAATTCTTCCTTTCTCCTATATTATATTGCTGTCAAGAAGCAGTCCGTCCTTGATTGTAATTGTTCTTTGAGCAGCCTGTGCAACTTCAATGTCATGAGTTATCAGTACTATGGTTTTGCCCTCATTGCTTAATTCCCTGATTAGATTCATTACATCGCTGCCTGATTTGGAGTCCAGGTTGCCGGTAGGTTCATCAGCAAGAAGTACGGGCGGATCTCCTGCTAAAGCCCTGGCTATGGCAACACGCTGCTGCTGTCCGCCTGACAGCTCGGTTGGCTTATGATTCATACGGTCACTTAAGCCTACCTTTTCTAAAGCCTCAATGCTTCTCTGCCTTCTTTCTTTACTGTTCATACCTCTATATATCAATGGAAGCTCCACATTTTCAAGAGCTGATAATTTTGGAAGAAGATTAAACTTTTGAAATATAAAACCTATTTTTTGGTTTCGTATTTTTGACAGCTGCTTTTCATTGTATGTACTTATTTCTTTACCGTCTAAATAATACTCTCCTGTTGTTGGGGTGTCCAGACATCCAATCATATTCATTAATGTAGATTTTCCGGAGCCTGAAGGGCCAATTATTGACAAAAATTCGCCTTCTACTACATGGAGTGTAATTCCTCTTAGGACCTGTACCTGTACAGAGCCCATGTCATATGTCTTTGTAATATTTTTTATATCTATCATGGTCTTGCACCTTGCTGCCTGACAACTACATTACCTGAAGGGCGTCCGCCTCCGGGCATTCCCATGTTCATGCCAGACGGCATCTGAGTATTAGACTGTACAACGCTGTAAACTACTATATCTCCTTCGTTTAAACCTGATGTTATTTCAACCTTATCCTTTGTTGCAAGTCCAAGCTCAACTTTCACATCGTTCTTATTGCCGGATTCATCTTTCACGGTAACCATATATTCACCCTTGAGCTTTTGAATTGCTTCAATTGGAACAGTAATTACGTTTTCTCTGGAATCAGCTAATATCTCCACGTCTACGTTCATGCCTGACATGAGAGATTTTCTGTCATCAAGTTTGATGGTAACATCATATGTTGTTACACCGCTTTGATTTGTCCCTTCCATTGATATCTTTGTTACTTTTCCTGTGAACTTTTCATTAGGGTAGACATCACTGGCTATATTTGCATTAAGACCCAGAACAATTTTATTAATATCCAGCTCATCAACAGCTATAACAACCTCCATATTATCAAGATCAGCTACTGTCATAAGTGCGGTAGTTCTGTCTACAACCTCTTCCTCAGATACATTAATTTGAAGTACAGTACCTTTCATAGGGGAATACACTGTATCACCTTCTGCTAGGTCCTCTATTTGAGACTGGTACTTTTCTATAGAATTTTGTTTTGAAGCTATATCAAGTGCTAAGTCGCTTCCTTCAATTGTTGCTATTATATCGCCTTCATTGACATATTTTCCATTTTCAGTATTTATGGATTTAACTTCACCGCTAATTTTTGATGTTACTTTTTCTTCCTTTACTTCAACTATCTTGCCGTTTTGCATCCCCTGGTATGATCCTTGCGAATTTGTAACTGTAATTTGAGCAGAATCTCCAACAATAAAGCCACCAGGGTTTTTCATTTTAAATGTTATGGCATATCCAAAAGTACTGTCCCCCATTTGAACAGGAGTAGAATTTTTTTCATCAACTTTACCATCCTGAGTTGAGAAATATTTTGTCATAAATATTGAAGCGTTATCTCCAACTGATATATTATCATACTTTTCTTTTGTAAAATATACTTCAATATATGAATAATCAGTATCTTTAATAGTTGCAATATTAGAATTACTGCTCACCTGATCTCCCGTTTCAATGTTTAAGTCTGATATAACTCCGGAGGTTGGAGCATATATATTTAAATTATTCTGGCTTTCATATAAGTCGTTTAATTCTCGTTTTGCCTTTTCAATATTTAATTTAATATCATTAATTTCTGTGCGGCTGTCGCTTGTTGTATCAGATTGCAATGAAATAAGAACCTGATTTTTATCTACTAAATCTCCTTCAGTTACATACAGTCCATCAACAGTGCCGTCAATTTCAGATTTAATAACTCTTTTATCTGTTGGATTTACACTGCCGCTTTCCGAAACAGAAATAGAGATATCATCCTTTTTAACTGCATATTCTATTTCTTTGCTAAGAGATACATCTTCATAGCTTGCTGATGCCTTTTTTGCTGCCGAGTTGAAAGCAAAAACAATAACTACTAATATTGCTGCAATAATTACCGCTATTTTTACCTTTTTATTTTTCATAAAATATTCCTTTCTCACTAATAGTAATTTTATATTAACTAATAAATGTGTTGGGAATGTGTTAACAAAATGATTTAAATATTTATCTTCATTTTTTAGTAGTCTGATATACGTATAATAATTTAAGAAACCTTAACAATGAGAAGAAGAACCTGATAATCTTAAATATATGGACAATATTATACAATTTCATAAAAATCCAAATACGAATAAAAAACTTCTATTGGAATTAATATTTATTCTGGTATATTATTATTTATGTTCCAGAATATGTTTTGGATTCAAGAGAGTGTATAGTTTAATAATTAATAACAATGCATTGAAAATACTTGTCAAATATAGATGTTAAAAAAATATCATACAGTATATTTGAAAATGTGATGTACAAGCATATTGCCTGGAATTGTGAATTTATTTAAGAAAAATAATATTTATTTAACTAGAATTAACAATAACAAAAGAAAGGAGGAACTGAGAAGTGGAACTTGAACTTTTAACAAAACAAGAGTTGCTGGCACTTGAAAGAGCACCAAAAACAAAGGCAGAAATTATAAGTGATTATCTTATAGGCTTTTTACCCATTGCAGCAGGTGGTCTATGTCTTCTAGAGTACTATCTTTTGCCTAATTATGAGCTGAATAGCATTACTAACGTATATGGTGTATTTATAGGAATCATTGTTATAACATATTTCTGCTATTTTTTGATATCTCTTAAAAATAAAGAAGTTTTTTATAAACTAAGACATAAGGCACCCTTTTATTCTTTCATTTTTTTATTACTGATTGTTTACGATTTTTTGACATTGAAAACAGGGAGTCTAATGCTTCCGTATTTTCCATGGATAGATCGCGTGTTAAATGCAATGATTTCTGATTGGAAATATTTATTAGACTGTGTTAAAAATTCCTTAATTCTTTTATTTACAGGATATTTTTCAGGAGCAACACTTGGGTTGATTACAGGGATTGCTTGTGGATACAGTAAGAAAGTTAACTATTGGATATCTCCATTTATTAAGCTTTTAGGACCAATTCCATCAACTACTTGGATTCCGATTGTAATGGTAATTATGTCTTCACTGTTTAAAGGAGCTATATTTATTATTGCTTTAGGAGTGTGGTATTCAGTTACTATTGCAACTATTACAGGTATAAGTAATGTTGAAGCGTCCTATTATGAAGCTTCAAAAACACTGGGAGCAAATTCAACTCAACTTGTATTTGGAATTGCAATTCCACATGCCATGCCTAACATACTTCAAGGACTAACTCAAGGAATGAGTTCTGCTTGTACATCTTTATTAGTTGCAGAAATGTTAGGAGTTGAATCGGGTCTTGGTTGGTACATAACCTGGCAAAAATCATGGGCAGAATACAGTAAAATGTATGGAGCTATTGTGCTGATTTGCTTGACATTTATTTTGGTGAATCGTGTGTTAGCAATTATAAAAAAACGTGTACTTAAATGGCAGGAAGGGGTGATTCAGTAATGACAGAAAGTACTTTAGTGCTGGATGGTGTATCCAAGAGCTTTGCAAGGACAGATATAGATACAATTACTCACGCATTAAATAATATAAATTTAAAAGTACATGAAGGAGAATTCGTCAGTATAGTTGGTCCTAGTGGTTGTGGAAAATCAACAATATTAAGATTAATAGCAGGATTAATTGTTCCAACTACTGGTGAAATAAAACTTAATAACGAAAAAATTGAAGGAGCTAATCCGGATAGGGGGATGGTATTTCAAAAACCTACTTTATTTCCATGGCTAACAGTTAAAGAAAATGTAGCATATAGTTTAAAAGTGCAAAAGAAATTTAAAACTGCAAAAGAAGAAGTAGGGAGACTTATTTCAAAGGTTGGCTTAGACGAATTCAAAGATTCCTATCCTCATCAACTGTCTGGTGGTATGGCACAACGGGTATCTTTAATACGTTCTCTGATAAATAAGCCAAGAGTTTGTTTGTTGGACGAGCCTCTTGGAGCTTTAGATGCCTTTACTAGAATGAATATGCAAGATGAGCTATTGGAGATGTGGAAAGAGAATAAACAAATTATGATAATGGTTACTCACGACGTAGATGAGGCTATATATATGAGTACTAAAGTAGTAGTAATGGCACCGCGTCCCGGAAGAATTAGAAAATGCTTTGATATTAATTTAGGTTATCCTAGAAACAGGTTAAGCAATGACTTTGTTTCTTATCGTAAGGAAATATTAGAAATGCTTAACTTTGGAAAAACAGAAAACTAAAAACAAGAGAGGAATATGAGGAATATGAAAAAATCAATAGTATTATTATTAACATTTATAGTATGTATAAGTGTATTATTAGTAGGTTGTGGAGAAACTGAAAAACCTAGCAGTGTTTCAGAACCAAATGTAGAACAAACAGAGCAGGAACCAGCTTTATCTGAAGAAGAAGCTTGGAAATTAGAACCTGCATACGGACAAACAATTCAGATTGGTTATGATGGAGGACTTTGTACATCTGCACCGGCTGTTGCAATGGCCCAAGGCTTTTTTGAAAAGAATGGTATAAAGGCTGAAGTTGTTAAAGCTCAATCAGGCTTTGACGCTTTAGGGACAGGTAAAATTCATGTATATACAAGTCATATTGCATCGTTGGTAGTTCCTACAGTAAATGGTGTAAATGCTGTATTTACTACAGGAGCACATACTGGGTGTAAGTCATTATATGTTCTTAAAGATTCTGATATAAACTCTACAAGCGATTTAATAGATAAAACTGTTGCTATTCCTAATGGAATTGGTGGATCAGACCATAATATTGCATTGAGATTTTTTAATCATGACAATATAGATCCAAATAAAGTTAACTTTAAACCTGTTGAAACCAGTGCTACAGTTTTGTCAATGCAAAATGGAGAAATACAAGGTGCCATTCTTACTGACCAATTTGCGGAAAAATTTATGGCAGATGGAACATTAAAAATTATTCGTTCTTTGACATGGGATGAAGACTTTAAAACTGAACCTTGCTGTATACATGCATTAAATAAAGACTTTGTGAAAAATAACCCTATTACTGCTAAGAAAGTAACACTTTCTATTAAGCAGGCTGCATATTGGATTGAAGAAAACAAAAATGAAGCTACTCAAGTAATATTTGATAATCAATGGGCATCTGGAGATTTTGAACAAGCTGTTAGGATAATGGAATCTTATAATTTTAAGATTTCAGATGAACATACAGAAAAAACTTTAATAAATATTATAAATGACTATAAGAGCTTTGGTTTACTAAATGAAAGTTTGGACACAGATAAAGCTTTAGAAACTATTTGGAATCCATTACTTAAAGGCGTTGAAATCCAAGCAGAATAGTAATCTATATTAATTATAACAATTATAAAATGAGCTATCGAGAAATAGCCTCTTAAATAAAAAAATCAGTATCCTGTTATTTCAGGATACTGATTTTTTATTTAAGGGGCAGAAGACTGCGTTTTGTTCAGTTTACCCGCCATTTAACAATATATAAAAAAAACTTGACAAATCGACCGCGCTGGTCTATTATGAAAATATAGACCAATGTGGTCGATTTATATATTTGCAAGAAAAGGGGATACCATGAAAGATTTTTTTGAAAAACTAGATGAGCAAAAAAAGGAACGAATACTGAATGCAGCTATTACAGAGTTTGCCTATAAAAAATATGAGGATGCATCAACGAACAATATTGTAACTGCCGCACAAATTGGAAAAGGAATGTTGTTTCACTATTTTGGCAATAAAAAAAATTTGTATCTTTATTTGTACCGCTATGTAAGGGAAGTTATGGATAAGGAAATTTATAGCCAGATTGATTATGAAAGCAGTGTTTTTCCCATTATTTTAAAGCAATTAGCGAAACTTAAACTGGAAACATTTAAACATCATCCTGGCATAACAGATTTTATAGCACAATGTAATCGTGAAACATCACCGGAGGTATGTGAAGATATTCAAAATATAAGAAAGGAAAGAAAAGTAAAGCTAAGAGAAGATATTGTTTATAAAAATTTGAATATGGATCTTTTAAAGCCTGAATTCCGAAACCAACAAACAATAAAATTAATTCGCTGGGCGCTTGACGGATATATTGCAGATATACAAAACTCCTATAAAGGTCAAAACCTCGAAGAGTTTCCGGTTGATGAAATAATGAAAGACTATGATTCATATATGGACATTATTTGTAAAGCGTTTTATCTATAAGTAAAAGGAGGAAAAGAGATGGAAAAATATCTGATTGGTCTAAAAAATAAAGGGGCTCAAGATTTGTCTGTTTCCGGCGGAAAGGGAGCTAGCCTTGCAAGGCTACACGGTATAGATGGTATTCCCGTACCGGACGGGTTTGTTGTTACAGCTCAGTGTTATTCGGAAATTGTAATGGCCCTGCCAGAAATACGACAGCTGTTAGATTCTTTGGCTAAGATTACTGAAGGTGAGACAGATGCTATCAAACAGCTGAGCATTAAAATAAAAAAGAACATTGAAAATATTGAATTTCCAGCGTTGTTTATTAGTGAATTAAATAAAATTATATCTGATTACGGTGAGTCTCATCTATATGCTGTACGCTCAAGTGCGACTGCTGAGGATTTGCCAGGTGCATCTTTTGCAGGGCAGCAGGATACATTTCTAAATGTCTGCACAACAGTTAATATCTGCAATGCAATTGCAAAATGTTGGGCGTCGCTGTTCAACGAAAGAGCTATAGCCTATCGTATCAAAAACGGGTTTGAACATGACAAGGTAACAATTGCTGTTGTGGTTCAGAGAATGGTGGACTCTGAAGTTTCAGGTGTTATGTTCACTGCTGATCCAATGACATCTGATCGCTTTACAACCGTTATTGAAGCTGTCAGAGGATTGGGTGAGGAATTAGTATCAGGACGCAAAAATCCATTTGAGTGGAAACTGCAAGGCGGTAAGCTGCAAAAAACCGGTGATGGTGAAGGAACAGAACCGCTTAAAGAAGAGAGCCTTCTGGAATTGGCGAAAATAGGCCAGCGCATTGAAACTTTCTCCGGTTGTGAGCAGGATATTGAATGGTGCTATGCTGATGATAAATTTTATATTGTGCAGGCACGCCCTATCACAACACTGTTTCCTCTGCCCCAAAGTCCGGATGGGTATAAGCATTGTGCAATATCGGTGGGGCATTTGCAAATGATGACCGACACCGTGCTTCCTTTGGGAATTTCCATGCTTCAAAAATCAAATTTCTTTTCTGTAACGGAATTGGGAGGACACATGTTTATGGATATTACTCATGACATTGCTAAGCTTGTGGGGCGAACAAGGGTTTTATCTGAAGCAAAACTTAAAGATCCACTTATGCATGAGGCATTAAAAAAGATATTTGAGAGGAAAGAATATCTCCGTGGTATTCCCGAGGGTCCTACGGGAGCAATAACAGTGGTTGACAGAGGAGGATTATTGTCAGGTGCATTCAAAACGTACCGCCGAAATGATGAAACAGACATTTATGCTTATGTAGAGCGGCAAAATGCTGAAATTGAAGCAGTCCGGGATAAACTGGAAAAATTGTCGGGAACGGATGCCATTCAATTCATCATTGATGAACAGGAACATTTCAGAAAAGTATTGTATGATCCTGCAGGTGCGGGAACTATACTCATGACAATGATGGTTGGACGTTTCATTGATAAATCGGTGGAAAAACTGACAGGTGAAAAAAAGGTCACAAACCGTCTGTCAAAGTCGGTGGAACACAATGTTACATCAGAAATGGGATTAAAGCTCTGTGAGGTGTCAGATGTTGTTAGAAATTATCCGCAGATCGTTGATTATTTAGAGCAGTCTGGGGAAAATCTTTCTGTTGATGAACTGCTTCAAGTGGAAGGCGGTAAGGAGGTTGCTGACAAATTAGAAAAATTTATGTCCGAGTACGGTATGAGGTGTACAGGGGAAATTGACATTACTCGTGAGAGATTCCGTGAACGTCCGGGGCAGCTTTCCTCAGCATTGATCAACAACGTCAAAAATTTGCCTACAGGACATGCAATGGACACTTTTTCACGAGGCAAAGAGGAAGCCGAACGTCTTGCAGAGGAGCTGGTTGTAAAAATGGAGTCTAAACATGGCAACCGCAAAGCACAGAAACTTCAAAAGCAAATTGAAATATACCGTAAATTTGTCGGTATCAGGGAATATACAAAGTATTTCTGGATGTGCCACTATGATGTTTATAAACAAGCAATTATGCGTGAGGTTCACCTCTTAGTTGATAAGGGCGTATTGAGAGAAGCAAGTGATGCTTACTATCTTTCATTGGAAGAATTGATGAAAGTGATAAAAACCGGCAAGGCAGATGCAAATATTATTTATGATCGCAGAAAAGCTTATCAATCCTATCAGGCACTCACACCGCCGCGAATTATTTTCTCTGATGGAGAGGTTCCTCCTGTTTATTATTCATCAAATATCCCGAGTGGTGCTCTTGCAGGTCTCGCTGTATCAAGCGGTATTGTAGAGGGGCGCGCTCGCGTGGTGGAAAGCCTTTCTGACGCACATATTGAAAAGGGAGATATTCTTGTTACAATTTTTACCGACCCAAGCTGGACACCTGTATTTGTATCACTGGCTGGTCTTGTTACAGAAATAGGCGGTATGATGTCCCATGGTGCGGTCATCACTCGTGAATACGGTATGCCAGCTGTGGTGGGAGTGGTAGGTGCTACGAAACTAATCAAGGACGGTCAGAAAATACGCTTAAACGGAACGGAAGGGTATATCGAGATTTTAGAAGATAATTAGGTGCATTATGTATTTGTCTTACCTGCCTGCCAGGGTTATGGAAGACAGATTTAACCGAGAAGTTAGTATTTATCAATAATTAAATTTATTAAATAAATATATATAGAATTTACATATTTTGTAGGTTATAATAGGATATATATTATTTTTATTTTAGGGGGCATTTCATGTCAAAGCAATTAAAAGCAGATTTAATGTTGATACTTATAACTATGTTTTGGGGAATTTCCTATTATCTTTCTGATGTGAGCCTATCAGATATGGACTCATTTACTTTAAATGCAAATAGATTTCTCATTGCGTTTTTTTCTGTAGTATTGTTTACATTTCCAAGATTAAAAAACATTTCAAAAAATACAATGAAATACAGTCTTATAATTGGTGTGGCACTCACCATAGTATATATTTGTGCCAACCTGGGGGTTCAGTATACAACTCTGTCAAACACAAGTTTTTTGTGTGGGTTAGCAGTTGTTTTTACTGCCATACTATCCAGTATAATTCATAAAAAAGCGCCTGATAAAAAATTTACACTGGTAATAATTATGACAACTTTGGGAATTTCGCTTTTAACATTAAAGGATAACTTTTCAATTAACTACAGTAACTTATTAGGAGATGCAGCTTCAGTAATATGCGCAATTGTTTATGCAATTGACCTGAATATTACAGAAAAAGCCGTTTCCTTTGAAGACGTTGATCCGTTTCAACTGGGGGTTCTTCAATTAGGAGTAACAGGTTTTTTGAGTTTGGTACTTGCTTTTATGTTTGAAAGACCGCATTTACCGACTCAGCCGGCCATATGGGGATCAGTGTTGTTTCTTTCATTACTATGCACAGGAGCAGCATTCATATTACAGGCTATTGCACAGCAATATACTACCGCATCCCATGTAGGTGTTATTTTTTCACTTGAAACGGTATTTGCAGGGATAGTGGCATTTGTGCTTGCAAAAGAAGTTTTGACGGCAAAATCGTACCTTGGAGCGACATTAATGATTTCAAGCATTTTTATAATGGAGATTAATTTTAAAAAATTAATGGAGAACAGGCGGAATAACAGCTAAATAACACCGTGCTCGTTATCTTCCTTACCAATTAATCCATATAAAAATAGGTTTATTATTCCAAGCTTATAATCATCACTGGTGCCAATATAATTTGGCTGCTGTGTGATGTAGGATGAAGCTGTCATAAATGACAAAATTGCATCATCTGGTATATCCTTGTTTATATATCCTTCATTTTTTCCTTTTTGAATGAATTTTGTAAAAATTGTTTTTATTTTTAAATTTGCTGACTCTGTGTATATATCTTTTAATGCTTTATCCTGCCATGCATCGGAACTGAAGGATGTCTTGCCTAAATTTGTAATGGCATCATATTTTTTTGTTATTATCAGCTTTAATTTTTGTTCAAAAGAAATGTCACTTTCTAAAATTTCATCATATTCATTTACCAAGGTATCAATATAAGAAATAAGAACCTCTTTTGCAAGAGAGGTTTTGTCACCAAAATAATTGTATATGGAAACCTGAGACACATTAGCCTTGGCAGCTATTTCACTTATTGACACATCTGTTATTCCGCGTCTTATAAATAATTCACGAGCGCTGTTAATAATGGATTCTTTTTTTATTTGAGTTCTTTTTTCGTAACCGTTCATTATAATCACCTTTATATAAAATTATTATGAGTACCCATCAGAAGTTCCAATGTTCAGCTTTAACTGAACAAGTTTACTTTATATATAGATTATATCATATCTGAGCCGAGTGCAGCGCAAGCTCGCTTGCATTGCCGAGGCGATGGTATTATATATGTATTATATCAAAGTTTTGAAATAATTCAATAATCATTTCAAAACTATATTGACATTATTATGGGTATACTATATTATGAAATAAAGTAATTCATATTTCAAAACTTTTGGAGGCGAAAAAATGAAGAAGTATGTTTTAAAATTTAAAGAGATTGATAAGTCAATGCTAATGGATGTAGGCGGTAAAGGTGTTAATCTTGGAGAATTGACAAAAATAGATGATATAAATATACCTGACGGTTTTTGCGTTACAACAAAGGCATATCAAAAAACAATTGAAGGCAACAGTGAACTGGAAAAATTATTTGCTGAATTATCAGAGCTAATGCTGGAGGACAGGGAGAAAATATCTTCTGTAAGCAAGCAGATGAGAGAAATTATTGAGAATATTGAAATTAACAGCCATATTGAAAATGAAATATTGAATGAATTATCAAATTATGGCAAAGATCAATCCTTTGCAGTCAGATCAAGTGCAACTGCCGAAGATTTGCCTACAGCTTCATTTGCAGGCCAGCAGGACACTTATTTGAATATAAAAAAAAATAGAGAAATTATAAGATATATAACAAAATGCTGGGCATCACTTTTTACAGAACGTGCTGTAACATACAGAATAAAAAATAAATTTGACCATAAAAAAGTCTTACTTTCTGTAGTTGTGCAAAAAATGGTTAGTCTGAAGCGTCCGGAACAATGTTTACGGCAGACCCAATGACTTCTGATAGAAAAACACTTTCAATTGATGCAGGCTTTGGCCTTGGAGAGGCATTAGTTTCAGGGATTGTAAATCCAGACATATACAAGGTGAAATCCGGAAGCATTGCAGAAAAAAATATAGGAACAAAAAAAATAGAAATTAAGCCTGCAGCTGCAGGTGAAACAGAGGAATTAAATATAAATGATGAACGAAAAGACATGCAGGTGCTTTCAGACAATCAAATACTGAATCTAGCAGGAATAGGCAAAAGGATAGAAGCTTATTTCAACAGCCCACAAGATATAGAATGGTGCTTATACGATGGTAAATTCTATATAGTTCAAAGTAGAGGTATAACAACATTGTTTCCAATTCCAGATTGCACTGACAAAGAAACTCCAAGAGTGTATATGTCAATTGGACACACACAGATGATGACTGATATAATCAGGCCCTTAGGCATGTCATTTTTTGAAATGATTTCAGAATCAACCATGGATAGAGTAGGCGGGAGAATATATGCGGATATAACTCACGACTTATCATCATATGCAGGCAAAAAAAGGCTTGTAATGGCAACCGGCAAACAAGATCCACTGATACAAAATGGGCTTAATAATTTAATAAAGGATAAAAACTTAATGAAATCACTGCCTAAGGGCGAAAGAAATATCAAGGGCGGAATATTTACCTTTAAATCCTTGCTGGAAACATTTAATGTAAACAGAAAAAATAATCCTGATATTATAGAAAAATTATTGGAAAAGTTTGAAAATGGAATTAAAAAAACAGATGATTTTCTATCTGAATTGTCGGATGTTGATGCCCTTGAGTTTATTCAGAAGGACAAGGAAAAACTGCTGTCCATGGCATATGATCCCACAATGCTTGGGGCAATAATAGCAGGGATAATGGTAAGTGATACTATAAATAAAAGTGTAGAAAAGTTGACAGGCGAAAAAAATGTTGTGGATATTTTGTCCAAATCAGTTGAGCATAATATTACTACGGAAATGGGACTTGCGTTGTGCGATTTGTCAGACGTTGTTCGAAAATCTTCTGATATAATAAATTATATATCAGATAATCCAAGCGACACTACATTTTTTGAAGATATAAAAAAATTGCCGTACGGTGGTGAGGTTATTGAAGTATTCCAGCTATTTCTTGATAAATACGGTATGAGATGTCCCGGTGAGATAGATATAACAAAGGATCGCTGGAAAGAAAAGCCTGCTCAGCTCATACCATTAATATTAAATAATATCAATGTTTTAAAAAGCAATGAGCAGCAGAATAGATTTGAAGCAGGTAAATTAATAGCAAAAGCAAAAGAAAATGAAATAATAAGGCATTTGGAGAGCATGCCCGGAGGCAATAAAAAAGCTAAGAAGCTGAAGAAGAATATTAGTATACTAAGAAATTTCATAGGATGCAGGGAATATCCAAAGTACTATATTGTAAGAAAATATGATATTTACAAAAGAGCATTAAAAAAGATAGCTGGTACTCTTGTTGAAAAAGGTGTAATTAAAGAAGCAGAGGATATATATTATATGTATTTTGATGAGCTGAAAAAGGCTGCAGCTGAAAATAAATTTGATTATAATGTTATTGAGAAAAGAAAAAATGAATATGTGCATTTTGAAAAACTGACACCTCCGAGAATAATCACCTCAGACGGATATGTACCATCCATAAAAATGTCTTCAGCAAATATCCCGGAAGGATCATTATCCGGGGTTCCGGTTTCATCAGGCGTTGTAGAAGGGAGAGCAAGAGTGATTTTGTCCATGAATGACGCCAAGGTAGAAGACGGTGATATTTTAGTGACGCAATTTACCGACCCCAGCTGGACTCCGTTATTTGTTACTATAAAGGGATTAATAACCGAAGTAGGCGGTTTCACCACACATGGAGCGGTCATAACAAGGGAATACGGGCTTCCCGGAGTTGTCGGCATTGAAAATGCCACAAAAATAATCAAGGACGGACAGAAAATAAGACTGAATGGAACAGAAGGATATGTGGAAATATTAGAATAATAATTATAAAGATAAAAGTCATATACTGACAAAGGTAAAAAATTCTTGTATGAGAAGGTTTTGGGTGATATAATTTGTCTCATATATAATTAATAAATAATGGAAATGGAGATAGTATATGATTACATTAATTACGAACGGTATTATAGTAGACCCTGCTAATTATGTAATTACTTGATAGTGGTTGTTTTGGTGTATCATACGGGATAAGGTATATACCTGGAATAACCCATAAAGAAATTTATGAAACAGCATTGCCTTGTCAAAAGAACAATAAAATTTTTGTTTGGGAATGATAAGTTAGCGACAAATTGTAGTTTATTCATAAAAACGGGATAATTTAAATAATTATCTCGTTTTTTTTTACACATAAGTGACGGAGGCACCACCTTGCAAAAGCTTTATGGATATTCTTGACATTATTGTAGATGTAGTATGAAAAAGTATTATAGTTAGAAGGAAGGTATTGCCATTTGTTATTGGAACAAAATTAGTCACTATGTTATAATCTGTTTTGTAAAATTTATTATTATTTTTAAAAAAATTGAAGAGAAAGAAAGCAGACATCAACGTGAATTACATGTAATACTTTTATAATTGTTAGAGAGGGAAATTAACATGAATAAGAAAAAAATTGTCTTTGTAAGTCATTGTATAATAAATACTGCGTCTAAGGTTATGAAATATAATGAGGATATAGATACGCCGGAAGAATCTGTACGAAAACAATTCCTTATGGAATCTATTGAAAATAACATACATTTTATACAGCTTCCTTGCCCAGAGTTCACATTGTATGGTTCCAACAGATGGGGACATACTAAAGATCAATTTGATAATCCCTTTTTTCGAGATCATTGCAAGAACATATTGACTCCAATTATTCAACAGATGAGGGAATATTATAAAGAAAAAGATAAATTTGAGATACTGGGTATTGTTGGAATTAACGGAAGTCCTAGCTGTGGAGTAACTTTTACCTGTAACGGCAAGTGGGGCGGAGAATTTTCTGGAAATAAAAATATCATAGCTACGTTACAAACAATACAAAAAAAACAAGACAAAGGTGTTATGTTTGAGATATTGGAGGAAATGCTGATAAAAGAAAAGATGGATATTAAAATTATAGGATTAAATCCACTAGATCCTCACGAATTATTTGAATTAATCAGAGTGTAATATGAATATAAAATTAGAGAATGTTTCAAAAAAATTTAATGGTGTTTTAGCTGTTGATAACCTTAATATAGAAATTCTTGACGGAGAGTTGATATGTCTGTTAGGGCCAAGTGGATGCGGAAAAAGCACAACAATTTCTATGATTGCAGGGTTAGAAAAAGTATCAAATGGAAATATTTATTTTGATGGTGTAAACGTAAATGATGTACAAGCTGAGAATCGCGACATAGGCATGGTTTTTCAAAATTATGCATTATATCCCCATATGACGGTTTTAGAAAACATAATGTTTCCTCTTAAGATGCGAAAGTATAAAAAATCTTTAATAAAGGAAAAAGCTCTGCAATTTGCTGAACTAATGCAAATTACAGAACTTAAAAACCGTAAGCCAAACCAATTGTCAGGAGGACAACAGCAACGTGTTGCCATTGCAAGGGCTTTGGTTAAGGAACCTAAAATATTGCTGTTAGATGAACCTTTGTCAAATTTAGATGCGAGATTGCGTATTGAACTAAGAGATGAAATCCGCAATTTACAACAAAAATTAAAAATTACAACAATCTTTGTTACACATGACCAAGAGGAAGCAATGAGTATTTCGGATAGGATATTATTGATGAATAAAGGTGTAAGCCAGCAATATTCCAGCACAATGGAAATGTATATGAAACCAAATAACAAGTTTGTAGCCGGATTTTTAGGTAATCCTCCTATGAATTTTTTATCAGGATACTATGAGGAAAAAACGAAGCAGTTATATTTACAGGAAGGTAATAAACAAATACCTCTCCCAACAGATAAGCTAAATAGGAGAGAAGGTATTTGTTTTGGAAATGTAATTATTGGAATACGTCCAGAGGATTTTTGTATTGTGAAAGATACAGGAGATCTGGTAGGAGAAATTAGGGGAATTCAAACATTAGGCAAAGAGGTTTATCTTAAAATAGGTATTTGCGGGACTTATGTTACAGCTTGTGTCAGTTGGGATAAAGATTATTGTATGAATGAAAAAGTTTTATTGGGAATAAAAAAAATACATATTTTTAATAAATAAAAATAGAGGGTAAGGTAAAAATTTTATGAAGAAATATTTAAAAAATAATAATCTTCGTGCTTTTTTATATTTATTACCTGCAATGATGATTATTGGAGTATTTCAATTTTATCCAATTTTCAAAACATTGGCTATGGGGTTTTATACTAAATTTGATTATTTGACAAATGATGTTTATGAAGTTGGTTTTGATAATTTTATTTATGTTTTGACAGATGCAGACTTTATTTTAGCAATGAAAAATACTTGTATTTTTGTATTTTTTTCAGCACCTTTAGGTATTTTTGTAGCTTTAATATTTGCAGTGATTTTGAATTCTAATATTTATTTGAAAAAATTTTTTTGCAGTGTTTATTTCATGCCATTTGTAACGTCAACTGTAGCAGTTTCTATTGTTTGGAGTTGGATTCTCAACATGGATTACGGTTTGCTTAATGCATTTTTATCTATTTTTGGTTTGGCTAAGATAGCATGGCTTACAGATGCAAATATGACTATTCCAATTTTAATTGCACTTAGCATTTGGAAAGGTCTTGGATATAAAATAATTATTATTCTTGCCGGTTTGCAAAGTATTGATGAACAGCTTTACTCCTCGGCTCGTATTGATGGCGCTAATGAGTATAATAGGCTTTTACGTATTACTATTCCTCTGCTTAAGCCATCATTAATATTTTTATCCGTTACATCTATTATTAGTGCGTTTAAAATATTTGATGAAGTGTATGTTATGTATGGTCAACGACCGGGACCTTTAAAAAGTGGTATGACTATTGTGTACTATATTTTTGATAAATTTTACAGACATTGGGAGTTTGCTAATGCATCAGCTGCAGCATTTATCTTGTTTTTAGTTATTTTAATATTTACAGTATTACAATTTATTTTTACTTTTCATAGAGAAAAGAGGTATAAAGAATGAAGAAGCATATTACTATAACAAAATTAATTTCTTATACTATTTTATTTATAGGTTCTGTTTCTATCCTTGTACCGTTTATTTGGATGATTCTCACATCTGTAAAGCCATCAAATGAAGTATTACAAATGCCTCCAAAATGGATTCCATCAAAATTTTTATGGGGGAATTATGCAGAAGCATATAAAGCAATATCTTTTGGACAGTACTTTTTTAATAGTGTATTTGTGGCTATATGCGTTACAACCGGAGAACTTATAACAACTATACTTGCGGCCTTTGCTTTTAGTAATATTAACTTTAAATTCAAACATATTATTTTCATTATTTTGATTTCTACGATGATGGTACCAAGTGAAATATTATTAGTTCCCAATTATGTAACTTTAAGTGAATTTGGATGGATAAATAGCTACAAAGCATTAATAATTCCTTGGTGCGCAAGTATTTTTTCTATATTTTTACTGAGACAACAGTTTTTAAAAATTCCTGATTCATATTATAAGGCTGCTAAAATGGATGGATGCTCTGACTTTAGGTACTTATTTACTATTATGGTTCCTATGTCAATACCTACGTTAATGTCTATATCAATTTTAAAATTTATTAACTGTTGGAATTCTTATATGTGGCCTTTAATTGTAACTAATTCAACAAAAATGCGTACATTGCCTGTTGCACTGGCTGCCTTTTCTACAGAGGCAGGAACAAAGTATAATATGTTGATGGCTTTTTCAGCAATGATTATTATACCAATTTTAGTTGTGTATTTTTTCACACAAAAGTATATTATCAAAGGGATTAGTAAGGCTGGATTAAAAGGATAATTCATATAAAGTTCAAGGATTTTTTCTTGATATATATTTATTATAAAATTATTAAGCGGGAGGATTTAAATGAAAAAAAGAATTACATTATTTATTTTAGCAATAGCTATGGTAGCATCAATTTTTGCTGGATGTTCTAAAGAAGTACCAAAGACAGAAGAAACTGATGCAGAAACAAATGAAAGTGTAGAAACACAAGCAGAGGAAGAGTCTTTGAATACCAAAGTCACAGAACCTGTGGAAATTTCATTTTGGCATGCAATGAGTGGTGCAAATGAAGAGGCTATAAAAAAAATCACTGATGATTTTATGGCAGAAAATAAAAATATAAAGGTAACATTGATGAATCAAGGCAAATATACGGACTTATTTGATAAATTAATGGCTTCTGCAAAGGCAAATCAATTGCCGACAATAGCTCAAATTTATTCTAATCGCCTTTCATGGTATGTTTCTAAGGATTTGGTGGAAGATTTGTCTCCATACATGGAAGATGAAAAAACAGGGTTTACACAAGCTGATTTTGATGATATTCCATCAATGTTTTTTGATGATGGAATATGGGATAATAAACAATATGCTATTCCTTTCAATAAAAGCCAAATGGTTTTGTATTATAATGAAGGCATGTTAAAAGATGCAGGTATTGAAGTACCTAAAACTTGGGAAGAATGGACTGAAGCGTCTAAGAAATTAACTGTAGATAAAGATAATGATGGTCAACCAGAGGTTTATGGAACTGTTTTTGCAAATAATTTATCTACAGATATTATACCTTGGTTTAAACAAGCAGGAGGTACTACAATAGACAGAGAAACAGAAGAGCTGTTATTTGATTCAGATGCAGCAAAAGAAGCAGTGACATTTTTAAATGATATGATTCAATCTAAGACAGCAAGGCTTGCAGGCGATGATAATAATGCAAATGTTCCATTGCAGCAAGGACGAGCTGCAATGTGTGTTGCATCAACATCTGCACTACCATATATTGAAAGTGATACAATGGAAGGTATAAAAATTAATTGTGCAGCACTTCCTGCACATAAAACAAATGATCAATTATTTTACGGAACAAATGTAACTGTATTTAACACTTCTACAGATATGGAAAAACAAGCAGCTTGGGAATATATTAAATTTCTGACAAACACAAAAAATACAGCATATTTTGCATCTCAAACAGGTTATATTCCTGTAAGAAAGTCAGCACAGGAAGATCCTGTATTTAAAGCGGTATTAGAAGAAAAGCCAATGAAGAAAATACCATTTGAAAATATGGACAATGGATTCCAAGGAGAAAGACAAATAGGAGAAATAAATGCAATGGATGCTCTTGGCGATCAACTGGATTTAGTTTTTAGTGGTAAAAAAGATATTGAAACGGCTCTAAAAGATGCAAAAATAAACGGTACAAAAGCAATGGAAGAAGCAAGAAATAACTAATTTAAATTTGAAAGCAAAGAGATAATTTCTACTAAGAAATATCTCTTTTGTTTTATAATTTTTTAGGTAAATATTATGCCACAATTATTTTGTAATGGGTAAATTATTTCGTTGAGCAGAATTATATTATATAAGGGATTATTTGTTTTTGTTAATTGAAAGTTATGGTATAATTTAGTTGAAGCAAAGTTATGAAAAAATTTTGATACATTTTCTTCATAGTTAATATGTAGTATATATATTTGTATGCTTTTTACATGAAAGTATAATCCAAAAATTGATAAAAAAGATCTGCAAAAAAGTATGCTAAAATTTGGTCATATAATATATAAAGTACACATCAAAATTGATAAATTAGAAAGGATTAATAATATGTTTGAGCTTAAAGTTACATTAGGTGATATTACAAAAGTAGAGGCAGATGCAATTGTTAATGCTGCCAACAATTCATTATTAGGAGGTGGAGGAGTGGACGGTGCCATCCATCGTGTGGCCGGACCCCATCTTTTGGAGGAATGTCGATTACTTGGGGGATGTAATACTGGACATGCTAAAATAACAAAAGGATATAATTTGCCTTCGAAGTTTGTTATTCATACAGTAGGTCCAATTTGGCATGATGGAAATAGAGATGAGGAAAAATTGTTAGCAAATTGCTATTTAAATAGTTTAAGATTAGCAGAAGAGCATAATTGCAGACATGTTGCGTTTCCATCCATTAGCACAGGTGCATATCATTTCCCGTTAGAACTGGCTTCTGTAATTGCAGTTAAAAATATATTAGAGTATTGTAATGATAGGAATATTATAGATATAGTTGAAATAGTATGTTTTGATGATAAGACACAGGAATATTACCTTAGAGCATTAAAAGAGTGTGGGAAATAATTATATATTATTGGATGGGAAATAATCAAAATACGACAAGATTTTTATTTCAAATTTGTGGAACATTTCTTTGATTTATGTGTCTAATATAGTGAAATCTTAAAATATAAAGAAATTATGTAATTGATAATACAAAAGAACAGGCGGCAGCAAAACAATTAGACTGTAAATTTTTATTTTAAAAAAATAATATGTAACAATATTAATTAATTTATTAAGTTTTAATTGAAATTTAGGAGGTATGTTATGGCAAAGTACGAAGAGATGATTACAGGTCAATTTGAGGAAGTAGTTAATTATTTAC
>SWCH01001469.1_pt1 | contig 23075 bp, 23 predicted proteins | sample 4690051 | NCBI WGS metagenome assembly SWCH01 (sample SAMN10267282, study PRJNA491770) | bioreactor metagenome | isolation source: DHS bioreactor inoculated with | place: Japan: off Shimokita Peninsula | reverse complement strand
CTTTGTTTTGAGGATAAATTAGAATAATTGACTATTCAATTAAGACGAAAAACCTAATGTAGTTAATAAGTAGATGCAAAGTTATTAGAAAGACAATGAACAAATATTAGAAATGTTATAGCAAAAAATGCAGACTACATTTAGAGAATCTGCATTAAGATTTTTTAGGTGCTAACATTATTCCTGGGTGTGTCTCTGACTTTAGTATACACATTGACGAAAATTACGACATTACGATAAATAAAGTTCTTGATTTAACTTATTTTTATAAATGAAAGAGTTAGCCCTTTGTTAAAAATAAATATTTTTCGAAGTTAAAATTGAAATAATAATGTCCCACTAAATTTCAAAACATATATCTACACAACTTGAATTATATGGTACTATTAGGATATACAGTTTTATTGAATGTAATTAGTTATGTTACTATAAAAGTTTTTTATTACTTACGCACTTTTTAAATTAAAAGGAGTATGGTAAAATAAAAAAAGAGAGGATAAAAAAATGGCATGAGGAAAAAGAAATGAGAGTAAATGTTATAAGGCATTATAAATGAGTTTTATTAAAAAGCGAAAAAATTAGAAATAATATAATAGATAAAACTTGAAAATTTCAAGGGCTTGATCGATTGGGATATGTCGTTTTGGAAATAAAATACAAAATGTTTCGTGTTTCAGTACCATCGGTTCTTATATTTTATAGCATTTTTGAAATAGCTTCAGGATATTCTATAACTCAGAAATATATTAAGAATTTAAAATCAAAAAAACTAAAAATTCTTTTAATATTACTTCATGTCTTATTTATTTTAATATTTTTAATTTTTATTAATTACTAATTTATTTTATGATTTTTTATTATATTTAAGTAAAATAATATTTTTGCAGTTATAATGTGTCCTGCTATTATGATAAAATATGCTTTTAAGTATAAAGTTTTATAGATATAAATAAGTAAGGGAGAATTTGAATGAATAAGAAAATTGAAGCCATTGTTTTTTTTGCATTTTTTTTTGGAACTGTTTTTATTTTAATGTATTTTAATATATATAAAAAATATATAGCACTTATAGCTACTTTGACCGCTTGGTTTTTTAGAAGCATATGTATAATATATTTTATAAAAAAGAAGGGGTAAATACCAATGTCATTAAGTTAACCAACTTATGACAAATAGAATTAAAGTCAATTGAAAGTATGTAAGATTTCAATTGACTTTTTTCTTATACAGATCAAATATGTTGAACTAAAACAAGACAGAGACTTTTCTCTGTCAAAAAATAATTTCAATTAACCACAAGTATTCTTGCATTTCAGTTAACACAGTGTCTAATTTTTCCTTTATAAAATCTGCAAATTCGTTCATTAGCGAACCTCCTTAAAATATATACAACTAAGGAGCTTTGACCATTTTTCACCCTATTTGTCAGGCTTTTTTTAATTTATTTTTTCTAAATTACATAAAAAAGAACAGGGTATGCTTTTCTTAACATACTCTGTTCTTAAACTTTCATTTTAATGTCTTAACTTAATGACATTGGGGTGAATACTTCTTTCTTTTTTATACCCATTCTGCTAAAGCTCCAATTTCATCAGGAGTAACTGCGCTTAAAACGTCTAAATAAGTAATTTCTTTAAGTTCAGTTCCTGGAATATTAAAATGTCCCTCTGCTTTTAAAACTACATACATTCCATCTTCACAGTCATTGTCATCTAGAATATCTTGAATACGATCATCTGCACCCCTGGCAAAAGAAGTTTTCATACCTACTCCTACTCCAACAGTAAAAGAAAGTATTGCTGCTATTGTATTAATAAATCCAAGTCCTCCTATCATTGCCCCAGTTAAAATAGCTCCCCATGTTCTATCATTTTCTATCTCATCTCTCATTTCAATAAGTTCGTTCTTTGTCATAAATTTAGCAACTTTCATAATTTTATAAGTATCACAACTTGACATAGTAAATCTCTCCTTTTAATTTTTTATTTTATAAGATTAAATTTCCTAGGTTAATTTTACCTTACATATATATAAAACAATTTTATTTGAAAAAATGTAAACCTATTTTGAAAAATAAGTTATTTTTTTAAAGAATTTTTTATATACTAGGAAAGTTCTCCTCCTAGTATATAAAAAACGAGGATTGCAAAGGACGGGACGTCCTTAACCTTAAGGGGGGTGCTCAGTAAAAATGCTTAGTACTAAGCAATTACGCCGAAGGGGGACATAGGTCCCCCTAGCGGAAGTTGCGTAGCAACTTTTTTTATTTCACTGATATCATTTTTAATATCTTCCACAATTTAAGAACTAATGTAGTATTATAAATTACAACAAAAACATAATATAAAACGTCATTCTGGTTTTATACCTATATTGCAAAAAAAATAAACGCGTTTTTTTCAAATAAAAGACCTTACAGTATAATGTAATATCATATACTTTTTACATGAAAGTATGAGCCAGGGAGATGTTTAAAACTAGAGGTACAATGAAACTTCTTTCTGGCTTCTCGCAATAAAATAATTATATTGAAAAATAATCACGATTATGATAGTATAAAAATTAACAAATAAATCGAAATAAGGAGGAGTAAGTAATGACAGTTGATTTATGCGAATCTAATGATAAAGTAAAGCTGTGGACTAGGCAACATAAGAACGTTATCACAGAATTGGAGAAACATGGTGTGTACAGGGTAAAAAAAGAGTACATTATGGGAAAAATGGATACCATATCAGATTATTACTTAGATTTATATGAGTGGTATGGGAAACATGCAGACAAAATAGTTCCTAGACTAAAAGGTGTAACATACCCAATTTGGCTTTCAACTTCTTCAGATGTGATGCTGCAGCCCACAGAGGATACAGTTATTTTAGCTATAGAAGTGGATAGAAAAGATGTTATCTATACTGATATGAACAAGTGGGGTTATGTGGTAAATTATTTTTATTTACCTACTGATACAGAGGATGAAGAAAGGCACAATGAGGAACTTAAAAAATATGGCATAACCAGTGAATCTTCCTTAATTACAGGAAATAAGGGTAACTTTTATCCGTTACTTAAAAATAAAATAATAAAAAGTTGGGAAAGATTATTTGATTCATTTGAAGAGGAAGGGATACATACACAAGCTACGATATGGGAAATAAAAAAAGAATGGGTAGTAGATATTATATATGAATAAATGGGAATTGATAAAGGAATGTGTTGTATCAAATAATGTATGAATTTTGCTAAAATAGAGACTCAAGATTAATATAATCTTGGGATTTTCTATTATCACATCTATGTTTTCAGGAGGAAAACAAATATGAATGAAAAGAAGCTAGGAAGTTTAATGACAGGAATTGGGGTTTTCATTTTTGGAATAAATTTTGTGAGTATGAAATTTTTGGTAGACCATATGCCGCCATTTACACTGGTTTTTTTAAGATTTGCTATTGCCTCTATTTTTCTGCATATTATGGTTAAAGTAAAAGAGGTTAGAAGTAAAACTAAAACTCAACTTGATAAAAAAGATAGAATATTAGTTTTGATTACAGGTTTCTTTGGAATTGCTGTTTATTATTTTTTTCAAAGTTTAGCATTAATATATATAGATGCATCTTTAGCAGCTTTGGTATGCGCTACAATTCCTATTTTTACTTTATTGGCTAATGTTGTCATTAATAAAAAGAAGGCAGAGTTATTTTTAGTTATAAATTTCATAATAACAATTTTAGGTGTTTTATTAGTGTTGGATATACGTATAGATGATAAATTCAATATATCAAAGATAATAGGGTGTATATTTACCTTTTTAGCTGTATTTAGTTGGATTATTTATACATTAAAAACCCATGAATTGCAAAAAAAGTATGATAATATTTATTTGCTTTATAAACAAACTTTGGCTGGGACTGTATCTCTTTTAATGGTTGCAATATTTGATATTGCAGAGGCAAGGGAGGTAATTTTTCAAAGTGATATTTTAGTACCTTTAATAGGAAACCTTATATTTGTAGGTGTTGTATGTTCAGCTCTAGGTTATTTTCTTTATATTTATGGCATGGAAAGGATTGGTATAGAGACTGCCTCTTTATATATGAATCTAATTCCAGTTGTAACTGCAGTAATAAGTTATTTATTTTTGAATGAAGTTATGACTGTTCGAAAAGTAACTGGTATTATCATTGTTATATTTTCTTTATATATGGTTGCTTTATGGGATTTGAAACAAAGTAAGACAACTGCTAAGGAGCCTTCAGAAAAAGTTGCATAGCAACTTTTTTTTTATTGCAAAAAAGTACTGAATTAGGCAATTTATGATATCAGATAGGTATTTAATTTTTAAGAAATACAATTGCTAAAATAGAATTGACAAAGGACATCATACATAATATAATAACGTCATACAACATAAATCAACGTTTACATATTATAATTTAAAAATATTAATTATTATACATTGGTATAATAATCTAATATAAAAATTAATAAGGGAGAATAAAATCATGAAACTTAATAAAATTGCCAGCATAGTTTTGGCGTTGATAATGGTAGTTAGCTTAGCCGCTTGCTCTGATAATTCGGCTCCTAAAACTAATGAAGAAGGCGCAAACAATGAGGCAGCAGGAGAAACTCCAAAGGAAGAAGTGGTAATTAAATTGGGAACTACTGTAAATGAAGAGGATAGTTTTCAAGTTGCTGCTGAAAAATTTGCAGACTTAGTAAAGGAACGTACAGATGGGGCATATACAATTGAGATATATCCTAATGGATCACTGGGAGATGAAAGGACAATGCTTGAAAGCATGCAAATGGGAACATTGGATATGGGAATTATAACTAGTGGACCATTTTCTAATTTTGTTCCGGAAATGGGTGTTTTGGATATGCCATTTCTATTTTCCAGCAATGAAGATGTATATAAAATACTAGATGGCGAAGTTGGACAAGAACTTTTAGGTAAGTTGGAAAATGCTAATTTAAAGGGTCTGGCTTATGCGGAAAGAGGATTTCGTAATTTAACTAACAGTAAAAGAGAAGTAAAGAGCGCATCTGATGCAAAGGATTTAAAAATTCGTGTAATGGAAAATGAAGTTTATACTAAAACATTTAATTCTTTGGAAGTCAATGCTGTTCCTATGGCATGGTCAGAGGCTTTAACAGCATTGCAGCAAGGAACAATAGACGGACAGGAAAATCCTGTAAATGTAATTTATTCATTTAAACTTTGGGAATCTCAAAAATACGTAACAATGACAAGGCATGCTTATGCTTCGGCAATATTTACAATGAGTTTAGATAAGTTTAATCAATTGCCTGAAGATGTACAAAAGATATTTAAAGAGTCAGCACAAGAAGCAGCAGAATATGAAAGACAATGGGTTGCTGATAATGAAGAAAGTCAAATGGCTGAGTTAATTAAAAATGGTATGGAAATTGTTACTGAGCCGGATTTAGGAAGTTTTAAAGATGCTGTTCAAGTTGTTTACAATGATTATCCACAATATTCAGATTACATTAGCAGGATAGAAGAAGCATTAAAATAATTAATTAAGATTTGTTTTGCAAAAGGAGAGGAGACGGTATTATGCTTATAGCAAATTTGGTTCATAAAGTAAGTGATTTTATAGATAAAATATGTTGCAAATTGATTATCACCATACTTGCAATGATGGTGTTAACAACTTCATTACAAATAGTATGTCGTGTGTTTTTTAATGCATTATCATGGAGCGAGGAGCTTACGAGATATCTATTAGTATATTTAACATTTTTTGGTGCGGGTAGTGTTTATAAAAGAAACGGGCATATATCCGTACTTGTTATGCAGCAGTTATTGTCTCCTAAACTCCAAAAAATTGCTTCTGTATTTGTAATAATATTATGTAGTATATTTTTTAGCATTGCTACTTTGTACGGAATTAAGTATATGGGGATGCAGGGTAGTCAGTTGTCTGCAGCACTTCGTATACCTATGAAATACATATATATGTCAATACCGATAGGCTTTTCAATTATGATATTACATTCTGTAGATAATATTATTAATATATGCTTTGGAAAGGGGGTTGAAAGTTAATGACAGCCTTATTATTTCTTGTATTTTTGGGATGTCTGTTAATCGGAGTACCTATAGCCTTTTCAGTAGCAATAGCAGGTGTATCGGTTCTGGTGAAAGGTGATGTAAATCTGCTCATTGTTGTACAGCGTATGTTTGCTTCAACAGACAGTTTTGCTCTTGTAGCAGTTCCGTTTTTCATTCTGGCAGGCGATTTATTAGCCAGAGGACAGATTTCACAAAAATTAGTTACATTTGCTGAATCAATGTTAGGTATGATAAGAGGCGGTTTATCAATTGTGTCTGTTGTTGCAGGAATGTTCTTTGCAGCTATTTCCGGTTCCGGTGCGGCTACTACAGCAGCTGTTGGTGCTACAATGGTTCCGGAGCTTAGAAAGCGCGGATATAATGAAGGTTCATCTATAGCACTTATTGCCGCGGCAGGATGCATAGGAGTTGTTATACCTCCTTCAGTACCAATGGTTTTATATGCAGTAATAGCAGGTCAAAGCGTTACACAGCTATTTACTAACGGCTTTATGCCCGGAGCTTTTATGGGTATAATTTTGATTGCAATTGCATTGGTACAAGCATTCAAATACAATTACCCTACAGGTTCAAAATTTGTGTTTAAAAATGTTTTGAATACATTTATACAGTCAATATGGGGACTGCTAATGCCGCTTATAATACTTGGGGGGATTTTCTCAGGTTATTTTACACCATCTGAAGCGGCAGCTGTTGCAGTTGTATATGCTATAATAGTGTCAACTATAATCTACAAGGATTTAACTTTTAAAGAATTTACAAATATATTGCTGGGCAGTGCAAAGACATCTGCAGTTATAATGATAATAATTGCGTGCAGTGGAGTATTTGGCTGGGTTCTGGCAAACTGGAAAATACCTGAACAAATAGCAAATGGAATATTAATGTTCTCTGAAAATAAATATATACTTATGTTTCTGATAAGTACTATAATTCTAATTGCCGGTGTGTTTATGGAAACATCGTCAGCAGTTATTTTACTGACGCCGGTATTTTTACCACTGATTAAATCACTGGGCATAGACCTTGTTCATTTTGGAATTATATTTGTAATTGGTATATCAATAGGTATGATTACTCCGCCGGTAGCAATTAACCTCTTTGTTGGATCAAGTATTACAGGTTTGCCGATAGAAAGGATTGCTAAATCAGTATTACCATATTTATTTGGATTGATAATAATATTCTTACTATATGTGTATTTGCCACTTTTCTTTCCATTCTTAATTATATAAAAAGAGTGAAATGGAATATAGCATTTAGTAAGTTCAAGATAAAAAAAACACCGCACGGTGTTTTTTTATCTATATTATTATTATAGTATTTTAGTCGGTTCTTGATATTCCAAAATCCTCCATGGCGTGAAGGATATGCAGCTTCATGGCTGTTCTGGCGCCTTCTGCATCTCTGGCTTTTAAATATTCCATTATTGATTTATGATCAACTAAGGTATTGTCATTTATTCTAGATTTTTCCTTTGACAATATAACACCTTTGTAAATAGCTTGATTTATTATTGGCATTAATCTATTTATGAACTCATTATGAGTTGCTTTTGAAATGGAGTTATGAAACATTTGCTCTTCCTCCACACGGTCTTCGCAGTTTCTTATTTTGGATTCAGTTAACTCTCCATAGTGTAATATTTTTTCTATTTCCTTGTTTGTAGCACGCTTTGCGGCATAATATGCTATTTCAGGTTCAAAAATAAGTCTTATTTCCATTAAATCCTTTAAATCAACTTTTGCATTAATGACCTTATCAAGGTTGAAATTTTCATTTAAATTGTTATTTTGAGCTACATATGTACCCTTGCCTCTTTTAATTTCAAGTACTTTGTGTGTTATCAATATTCTTATTGCTTCTCTTAATGTAGTCCTGCTAATTTTTAATTCTGTAGACAAATCATTTTCATTAGGTAATTTATCTCCGGGCATGTATTTCTTTTCAGTAATAATCATATCTAATATATCTTCGGCAGTTTGTTCAGACAATCTTTTCTTTTGCAATATAAACATCCTCCTAATTTAAAGGCAATTTCTATCTATAATAATAACTGTTTAAATTATATAATACAAGATTTATTTATTTTTTGTGTAAAATATTAAAACATTCAAATGTACAGTACAAAAATTATGTAGACTTTTTTGCAGAATTTGTGGTGAAAATATACAATTGACATAATACAACAAATGTAGTAATATGATGTCATACTAATTTTAAATACATCTCTTATTATGCAGTAATATTAAATAAATTTAATAACGGAATAGTATGCAAACTATGATTGAGAAGTAATTCAAAGTCTCTTAGGTGATTTGGAGCATTAATTAATATATTAGGAGGAAATTGATATGAGAAGTAATTCAGTAACAAAAGGAGTACAACAAGCACCACATCGTTCACTGTTTAATGCATTAGGGTACACGAAAGAAGAATTGAGCAAACCACTAATAGGAATAGTTAGCTCTCAAAATGAAATAGTACCAGGGCATATGAATTTAGATAAAATTGTTGATGCTGTGAAGATGGGGGTTGCAATGGCAGGAGGAACTCCTATTGTGTTTCCCGCTATAGCTGTATGTGACGGAATAGCTATGGGACATCAAGGAATGAAATACTCTCTTGTTACAAGAGATTTAATAGCGGATTCAACAGAAGCAATGGCTATGGCACACTGTTTTGATGCACTTGTTATGGTTCCTAACTGTGATAAAAATATACCGGGTCTACTAATGGCAGCAGCCAGAATAAATATACCTACGATATTCGTTAGCGGCGGACCGATGCTGGCAGGTAAGATGAAGGGTAAAAGGACTTGTCTATCTGATATGTTTGAGGCAGTAGGGGCTTATAATGCAGGTAATATCTCAATAGAAGAAGTTGAAGAATACGAGAATAAAGCATGTCCGACATGCGGTTCATGTTCAGGAATGTATACTGCAAACAGTATGAATTGTCTCACGGAAGCACTTGGAATGGGATTGAAGGGAAATGGTACAATCCCGGCAGTATATTCAGAAAGAATAAAACTTGCAAAACATGCAGGAATGAAAATAATGGAACTTTTAGAAAAAGATATAAAACCAAGAGATATAATGACAGAAGATGCATTTATGAATGCATTAGCAATAGATATGGCATTGGGATGCAGTACAAATAGTATGCTTCACTTGCCGGCAATAGCATATGAGGCAGGAGTGGACTTGAATTTAGATATAGCAAATGATATTAGTGCTAAAACACCAAACCTCTGCCATTTAGCTCCTGCAGGAAACACCTTCATGGAAGACTTAAATGATGCAGGCGGAGTGTATGCTGTAATGAATGAATTAAACAAAAAAGGTTTAATTAAAACGGACTTAATTACTTGTACAGGATTTAAAGTCGGCGAAAATATTAAAGGCTGTGAAAATAAAGATACAGAAGTAATAAGACCTATTGAAAATCCATATAGCCAAACAGGCGGTATAGCAGTATTAAAAGGAAACTTGGCACCTGATTCATGTGTAGTGAAGCGTTCAGCAGTTTCTCCTGAAATGATGGTACATGAAGGACCGGCAAGAGTATTTGACTGTGAAGAAGATGCTATAAATGCAATAAATTCAGGTAAAATAGTTTCTGGAGATGTTGTGGTTATAAGATATGAAGGACCAAAAGGTGGACCGGGAATGAGAGAAATGTTAAACCCAACATCAGCTATAATGGGTATGGGCCTTGGAAACAGTGTTGCACTTATAACGGATGGTAGATTCTCTGGAGCAACTAGAGGTGCATCAATAGGTCACGTTTCACCAGAAGCAGCAGTTGGCGGAAACATCGCTTTGGTAGAAGAAGGCGATATAATCAAAATAGATATCATGGCAAATAAAATAGATTTCGTTGTATCTGACGAAGAATTAAATAAAAGAAGAGAAAACTGGAAACCAAGACAGCCAAGAATTACAACAGGTTACTTAGCAAGATATGCATCAATGGTTACATCAGGTAATAGGGGAGCTATTTTGGAAGTTCGTAAATAAAAAAATATAAATAAATGCAGCACCAGGTTATTTTTATAACTAGGTGCTGCTTATTTATATACAAAAACAAAATGACTGTAGATTCATTTATTTTAATATTTCATCTGATATTGTTTTTTAGCGTATACTATGACTGCGAATAGTGACTATTTTTTGGTTTTTGCATTCACATTTAGCATAAATGTAAACCCTGGTACACGTTCCTCTTCACCGGCATATTTATAATTAAAGGTTAAATTGTTGGAACCCGATTTCATGACTTTAAACATAAACTTTGCTTTAGTGTTAGCCTCTCCAATTACAGGTTCATCACTTTTAGGATATCTTTTTCCTGAAATGATAATAAAATGTTGTTCATTAATTTTCTCAATCCCATTATTACTAATTGCGGAATTCCATTTATATAGTACGATTTCATTTTCATACATTTGCATCTCGATAGTATCATTAACATTAGCATTTAAATCTATTACCTCACTATCTTTCACCAGATATTCTTTAAACTGTTCATTGCCGATCTTTATATATACATATTCTGTATTGAGTTCCGTGCTTATTTTAAAATCACCATATTTAATATACCGATTTTCATTAATTTTATCTTGAGAACAGGAGGTACATAAAAATAACACTATTATTGTAAGAATTATATTGTAAGATTTTATCTTTTTAACCCCATTATAAAATATTTTTATATTTGATTTTTAGCTAATTTATATCTCCCACCGATTGCCAACTTACAAGAAATGGTACTGCCATTACAAAACCTTTATATGTATAATTGAGTAATATTAATTATAATTGTATTATACAATACATAACTTAATTCGTCAATATATAACATAAAATATAATTTTCTTGACTTTACAAATAATTTTTTTTATAATATTATATATAATAGACTAATATTCAATATAACTTTATTAAATTTAATATTTTGAGGTGTTTTTATGGATAAAATTGCATTTTCGCTAACTAAAAACGAGCAGGAAGTTATGGAACTTTTGTGGGCACAGGACAGGGCTTTGTCTCGCTCGGAAATTATTGAGCTTTCTATTGAGCGTTCTTGGAAAAAAAGCTCTATTCACATTTTACTGAACAGCTTATTGGAAAAAGGGGCAATCGAGGTAGAGGGCTTCGTAAAAACAGGTAAAAATTACGGTCGGACATATTCTGCGTCAGTTACTCAGGAGGAATATCAGATAATGCAGATCAAGCAGGGAGCAAATTATATTAATTCCAAATCTTCTGCCATAGTCGGTCTTGTATCCGCACTTGTTCAGGATGAGGATATTGATAATGAAACACTTGATAGATTGGAGGCTATTTTAAAAGCACGAAAGAGTGATAAAAAATGACTGTAACACTTATTCTTTTTAGGCATCGTATAATAAATATAAGAAAGGAAATAAGATGGGATTAGATAAAAATAGTGGGATTGTTATAGGAACACTAAAAAAGGGTAAAAAAAATCTTATAACAGATGTTCAAGGGGTAAAAGTCGGTCATGTCACGTTAAATGACGGCGATATAAAAACAGGCGTAACTGCTATTTTGCCGCATGAAGACAATGTATTTAAAGAAAAGGTTATGGCAGCGTCATATGTGTTGAACGGCTTTGGTAAGAGTATGGGTCTGCTTCAGATTGATGAACTGGGGAGCATTGAAACGCCAATAATTATGACAAACACTCTCAGCATTGGAGTTGCTGCAACCGGATTAATAAAATATATGTTAAAACAAAATGATGACATAGGCATAAAAACTGGAACAGTAAATTGTGTAGTTACAGAATGCAATGATGGTCAATTAAATGATATTAGAGGGCTTCATGTTAAAGAAGAACATATATTTGAGGCTATCGGCAATGCAGCAGAAGATTTCCAAGAAGGAGCAGTTGGCTCAGGAACAGGTATGTCTTGTTTAGGCGTTAAAGGCGGCATAGGATCTTCTTCAAGAATTGTTGAGTTAGATAATAAGGAATATGCCATAGGCGCAATAGTCATGTCTAATTTTGGTAACAAAGGTGACCTCATAATATCTGGACAAAATATAGGTAAAAAAATAGAAGAAATAGATTTAAAAGAAAAAGAAAAGGGTTCTATAATAATTGTAATCGCAACAGATATTCCTTTAAATGAAAGGCAGTTAAAAAGGGTAGCAAAGCGCTCTTCAATTGGAATTGCAAGAACAGGTTCCCATATGGGAAATGGCAGCGGAGATATTTGTTTAGCTTTTACCACTGCTAACAAATTAAAGCACTACAGTGATGTAGATATTATAGATACTAAAATGATTTATGATAATAATATTGACATTGTTTTCAGAGGTGCTATAGAAGCAGTGGAGGAAGCTGTAATAAGTTCCCTGTACCATGCGGATACAACTATTGGCAGGGATGAAAAAATATTAAAGAGCTTAAGAGAATACTTATAATAATAGTATGTATAAAAAAAACAGACTTTCAACAGTCTGTTTTTTTATGCATATTATTTTGTGAACATTTGTGTCCAATAAGGTGTTCCGTTTGAGTTAACTGCATATCCTACACCTATTTTCGTGAAATTAGATGAAAGTATATTTGCTTTATGACCTTCAGAATGCATCCACGCACTTACTACTGCTTCAGGAGATCTTTGACCTGATGCAATATTTTCTCCCCATGCTGAATAATTAACTCCGAATTGTTTAAGCATATCCCCTGCACTTCCGTATGTTGGTGATTGGTGTGCAAAGTAGTTATTTGATGCCATATCCTGTGATTTTTTTCTTGCTACACTAGAAATTGATGAATCTAATGTAAGAGATGGTAAACCAGCTTTTTGTCTTTCAGCATTAACTAATTGAACAACTTGTCTTTCGTATGACATATTTGATGATGTTGATGCTGAATTGTTTGTTGTAGTTTTTTTAGCTTGACTGTTTGATTGTGATGTGTTTGATGTTGAAGTGTTAGAATTATTTAAAAGTGACAAGTCAACTGATTGATTGTTGTTATATAAGTTAGAAAAATAATTATTAAAATTCTCTGCAGCAAATACTGTTGAAGATGATAATGATATTATTAATGTTAATGCAATAGCAATTATTTTGTTTTTCATATATTACTCCTTCTAGTATGTTTTTTTTATTTGGCAAAAAGTTTTTATATTACTAAGTTTTTGCCATAAGTAATACTAACACATATAAATGCATAAATAAACCATCAATAACTACTTAAAATACCAAATGTTGCAATCATATTACAATATTATGAATTATAACCTCTGTATTTTTAACCATTATTTCTTGAATAATATTTTTACAATGGATGAGAATGGCCGGACGCCTATATATTCATATTCAAAAATATAAAATAAACATGCAATACTCGTTTTTGTATATCATTTAAGGGAACCTTATTGGTAAAATAAAAAACAGACTGCTTATATCAGCAATCTGTTTTAAGTTAATTAATTTGTAAACATTTGTGTCCAATAAGGTGTTCCATTTGAATTAACAGCATATCCTACTCCGATTTTAGAAAAATTAGATGACAGGATATTTGCTCTGTGTCCTTCTGAATTCATCCATGCAGTTACAACTGCTTCAGGAGTTCTCTGACCTGATGCAATATTTTCTCCCCATGCTGACCATTTGATTCCAAACTGCTTCAGCATGTCACCGGCACTGCCGTATGTAGGTGATTGATGTGCAAAGTAATTGTTATCAGCCATATCTTTTGATTTTGTTCTTGCCACATTAGAAATTGATGTGTCTAATGTAAGAGATGATAAACCATTTTTTTGTCTTTCAATATTAACAAGTTCAACAACTTTTTGCTCATAGTTTAAATTTGACGAAGAAACTGTTGTATTGCTTGTTGTATCTTTTTCTGTTGTATTAGTTGTTGTTTCATTTTTTACAGGCGTAGCTGCCTCTGATTCTTTAGTTTCTTTAACCTCAGGAGCCTCCGCAACTTCAGGTTCTTCAACCTTAGGTGCTGTAGTTACTTCAGGTGTAGTTGCAACTGCTTCCTTATTGTATGTTTGGAATATTGATTTCCAATTTGATGTATTACAGTCTTCTGACTTTAATTTTATTGAATTTAAGTCTATTGACTTTCCATTTACTTTTAATTTGTTTAATAAATTTGAACTATCAACGTTAGTGTTGTAGTAATTATTAACAATATTACTGTAATCAAAACAATCCTTTGTTGTATTTGCTTGCTCTGCAGCAAATGCTGATGTAGATGATAAAGCTAATACTGCTGATAATGCTAATACTATTGCTTTCTTTTTCATAAAATCACTCCTATTTAGTTTTAGATTTTTTCTGGCAAAGAAAATGTTACTTTAACCTTAAATTACCATGAAAATTATTGAACTTTTTAATGAGCTTTTTCGTCATAATGCATTATAGCATCAACCTACCCCCAGAGAAACCCTCAATTACTTCTTAAAATGACAAATGTGTCAATAATATTACATATTATTGTAAAAAAATTAACGGTTTACAATATTCTTAACATAGCCTTAAGGATTTATATACAAAATGTTAATATTTGAGGGTTTTATGTAATAAATCCTTGACAACGATTAAAATATATATTATTATTCCATTAATAAATTAATTAGTTGTATGCATTTTTGCAACATTTTTTGAAGTGTTGTGTAAAAAATACTGGCAAAATACAATTAAATTGTATATAATAAGCTAACAGGGAAGGAAATTAGTAGCATAACTGGTTACAATCAAGAGAGTGAGTCGGTTGGTGTAAGACTTACAGAACAGGAAATGTGAAATACGGTTCCGGAGTTACCATAGGAAACTATGGCGGATTATCTGAACGTTAATTCAGACGGAGGCACTTTTTAAGTGTAAATTAAGGTGGTACCACGGGTTTTCTCGTCCTTTCAGGAGAGATGACCTTTTTTATTTATCATTTTTTATTATGTATTTAGAACTAAAGGAGCGAACTATAATGGAAAAAGGAAATGTTTTTGATGTATTGAAAGAAAGAGGATATTTACAGCAATGTACTCATGAAGATGAGATTAAAGAGTTATTGAATAAAGAATCTGTTACATTCTATATAGGATTTGACCCTACTGCAGATAGCCTTCACATAGGACATTATATACAAATAATGGTTATGTCTATTATGCAGCAGCATGGGCATAGACCTATAGCTCTCATAGGCGGCGGAACGACTATGATAGGTGACCCAAGTGACAGAACAGGTATGCGTTCTATTATGACACAAGAAATTATTTCACAGAACGGTGAAAATTTCAAAAAGGTATTTCAGAAATTTTTGGATTTCTCAGATGACAAGGCAATTATGGTTAATAATGCCGATTGGCTCTTACCGCTTAATTTTCTAGACTTTATGAGAGATGTGGGGGTGCATTTTTCAGTAAATAAAATGCTTACTGCAGATTGCTACAAAAATAGAATGGAAAAAGGACTTACGTTCTTTGAATTTGGATACATGTTGATGCAATCTTACGATTTTTATGTTTTGCATCAAAAATACGGCTGCAAGATGCAGTTTGGCGGAAATGACCAATGGTCTAATATTATTGGTGGAATTGAATTAACCAGAAGAAAAGATGGAGAGCAAGTGTATGGCATGACATTCTCGCTGCTAACCAATAGCGAAGGTAAAAAAATGGGTAAAACTGAGAAGGGCGCTTTATGGCTTGACAGAAATAAAACATCGCCTTATGACTTTTATCAGTATTGGAGAAATATAGATGATGCAGATGTAGAAAAGTGTCTGGCGCTTCTTACATTTATTCCAATGGATGAAGTTAGAAGATTAGGCTCATTGGAAGGCTCTGAAATTAATAAAGCTAAAGAAATACTTGCATTTGAAGTTACAAAGTTAATTCACTCTGAAGAAGATGCCATAAATGCACAAAATGCAGCAAGAGCATTGTTCAGCGGCGGAGCAGATTCTGAAAATATTCCCACTTCAGAACTTACAAAAGAAGAACTGCGAGAAGGAATTACAGTTATTGATTTAATGGTTAAAGCTAAATTAATAAAATCTAAAAGTGAAGGAAGAAGACTGATAGAACAATCGGGAGTAAGAGTTAATGACGATGTAATAAGCGATATTGGTTTTGTGGTATCAGAAAAGGATTTTGATGATAATAAATTAATGATTAAAAAAGGTAAAAAGGTATATCATAGAGTGAAATTAGTTTAGTTCAGGTTGGTGCAAAAGCTCGCCTGATATAATTTGAGACAGCCAAAATAAATTGGCTGTCTTTTTTCATATACTAGGAAAGTTCTCCTCCTAGTATATAAAAAACGAGGATTGCAAAGGACGGGACGTCCTTGCCGTTAAGGGGGGTGCTCAGTAAAAATGCTTAGTAATAAGCATTTTTACGCCGAAGGGGAACATAGGTCCCCCTAGCGGAAGTTGCGTAGCAACTTTTTTCAGCTTTCATTGAAATATATATTGAATAATTGTGTAATATAAACCAAATTATTCTTAAAATAAGCAAAAATTTATTAATACTTTAAGAAATTTATGGTAAAATATATGTATAACAAATAAAGGAGTGTGATTAAATGTTAAACAAGCAATTAATAGAAGATACACTTACCGCTGCTTTGTCTACTGGTGGTGATTTTGCAGAAATATATGTTGAGGACAGAACGAATAATGGTATTGTAATGATTGGCGGCAAAGTTGAAAGCACCATGTCAGGGAGAGATTACGGTGTTGGCATAAGAATATTTAAAGGATTTAACAGTATTTATGCGTATACCAATAAATCAGACAGGGAAACATTAATTTCCACGGCAAAGAGAGCTGCAGCGGCAGTAGAAGGAAATAATGGTAATATTGCAATAAATCTTACAAAATCTGATGTAAGAAATATAAGTTCAGTACAAATTGATCCTAATTCAGTAGAAAAAACAAGGAAGGTTCAGTTGATGCGTCAAGCATATAATACAGCATCAAACTATGATAAACTTATAACTCAGGTAACTGTAAATTATACTGATTATGTTCAGAATATAATGGTAGCTAATTCAGAGGGATTGTGGAAACAAGACAGACGTGTACGTTCGCGCTTGGGGATTTCTTCTATAGCTTCTAAAAATGGTGAAATGCAATCAGGATTTTTTGGCCCGGGTGCCAGCATGGGATACGAGTTTTTTGAAAATTTAGACATAGATAAATATGCTAAGGAAGCTTCACGTATTGCGGTAACTATGGTTAATGCAAAATACAGTCCAAGTGGTAAAATGCCTGTTATCATAGATAACGGATTTGGCGGTGTAATATTCCATGAGGCGTGCGGTCATGGATTAGAGGCTACTTCTGTAGCAAAAGGATTATCAGTTTATACAGGAAAAATAGGTCAACAGGTAGCATCAAAGCTTGTAACTGCAATTGATGATGGAACTATTCCTAATGAATGGGGAACTATAAACATTGATGATGAAGGAACAAAATCTAAAAGAAATGTTTTGATTGAAAATGGTATCCTAAAAGGTTATATGATTGATAAATTAAATGCCAGAAGAATGAAGATGGATATAACAGGTTCAGGAAGAAGACAATCATACAGATATGCACCGACTTCTCGTATGACAAATACATTTATTGACAAAGGGAATTCTACTCCTGAAGAAATTATAGCCAATACGGAAAAAGGACTTTATGCTAAGTATATGGGCGGAGGATCTGTTAACCCAAGTACAGGAGAATTTAACTTTGCCGTAATGGAAGGGTATATAGTTGAAAACGGTAAAATTAAAGATCCTGTAAGAGGCGGAACGTTAATCGGTAAAGGTATGGATGTATTAAATAAAATAGATATGGTCGGAAATAATTTGTCATATGGACAGGGCATGTGCGGTTCTGTGAGCGGTAGCATACCAACTAATGTAGGGCAGCCTATGATTAGGGTATCTGAAATAACAGTAGGCGGAAGGGAAGGTGAGAAGTAATGGACATGAAAAATATGATAGATAAGCTGTTTGCAGAGGGAAAAAAGCATGGAATGGAAGAAATGGAAGTTTACTATGGCGGCGGAAATAGTTTAACATTAAAAGTATTTGAAAAAGAGCTTGACGGCTATAGCTTATCAGAAGCCGAAGGGTTATCATTCAGGGGAGTATATAAAGGGAAAATGGGATATTCATATACTGAAAAAGTTGATGAAACCTCAATTGAACTTTTAGTAAATGGTGCTGTAGAAAATGCAAAGGTAATTGATTCTGATGATGAAGAATTAATATACGAAGGCTCCAAGGAATATAAAGAAGTTAATAATTTCAATGAAGCTTTGAAGGATGTCAAAGAACAAGATAAAATAAAGTTTGTAAAAGAATTAGAATCAGAATGTTTTAAGCTGGATAAAAGAATTACTTCTGTTGAAACCTGTGTGTATGGAGATGGTTACGGCGAAACTGTAATGTCTAATACAAAAGGTTTATATCTGCAGGAAAAAAGCAATATTGCATATACATATGTTGTAGTTATTGCAAAAGAGGGAGAAGATATAAAAACAGGCTTTGCTTATAGAACAGGAAATGATTTCAGCAAATTTGGTGCAAAAGAAATAGCGAGTGAGGCAGTGAAGGAAGCATTATCACAGCTTGGAGCTTCTTCTATAAAATCCGGGGATTATACTATAGTTCTTAGAAACAATGCATCAGCTGATATGTTAGAATCATTTACAGGTATATTCTCAGCTGAAAATGTTCAAAAAGATTTATCTTTGCTGAAAGGGAAATTAAATGAAAAAATTGGCAGTGATAAATTTACATTAATAGATGATCCTTTCATGGAAGGAGGTCTTTCCTCCAAGTCATTTGATGGTGAAGGAGTTGCTTGTAAATATAAAAAAGTTATAGATAAAGGTATTTTAAAAACTTATTTGCATAATTTAAAAACGGCTAAAAAAGATGGAGTTGAAACCACAGGCAATGCCAGTAAATCATCATACAAATCACCTATAGACATATCACCTACTAATTTTTATATAGATAAAGGCGATAAATCATTTGATGAAATTATTTCATCAATAGAAAAGGGAATATTAATCACAGAGCTGCAAGGTTTGCATTCCGGTTTGAACACTATATCCGGTGACTTTTCTCTGGCAGCACTTGGTTTTGAAATAGAAAGCGGAAAAATAAAAAGACCTGTTGAACAAATAACAGTTGCAGGAAACTATTTTGATATGATTAAAGACATAGAAGAAGTTGGAACTGATTTAAAATTTGGTCTACCGGGAGATGCTTATATAGGTTCACCATCACTTAAAATTAAAAAACTGTCTGTTTCAGGAGAATAGCAGAATGTTTAATGAAAAAAAAGATAATCCATATAGAGATTATCTTTTTTTATAATTAATTATAATAGTATATTAGTCAACTCTTTCATGTTCGTTGAACAATAGTGTTATGCAGTATAAACCTGCTAATCCAACAAGTCCGTAAACAATACGACTGAAAATTGCAGTTTGACCTCCAAATATAGAAGCAACTAAGTCAAACTGAAACAATGCTATTAAACCCCAGTTCAAAGCTCCTATAATAACTAATACTAAAGCAAATTTATCCATAATTAATTATCCTCCTTAAATTTAAGTACAATCTTATTATTTCATTAATTTGTTATTGTATGCATATATTAAAAATTTTTTTTGGCTAAGTAGAAAGAAAAAAGAATATTTAACAATTATTGTTAAATTGAATATAATGAATAAAAAATGCTTTGTTATTATTAGAGGAGGTAATTATGGATAACAATTGTAATTGTCAACCTGTTGAATCTGAAATGGTTGATGTAAAAAATGAAATAAATGAGCAATCTACAAAGGGCCCAGTTAAATCTCAGTGCTTTCGTCGACGCTGTAACAATGTGGCAGGAACAGGAGGTATAGATACATCACTTTTATTTTTCTTTTTGATTCTGGTTTGCATTGTATGCCAATGTGACATAGGCATAGAAATGGATACATTACTTTGGTTCTTCCTTGTATTAGTAGTGTTATATCAATATTACTTATAGGGAAAAAACAGGGATAGTCGGAGACTATCCCTGTTTTTATTTTTTATCTTTTCCATCATCAATTAATTCTATTTCTAATTTATCAAAGTCAATATCATCAACGAAATCATCAGCATAAAATGTAACGTATTTAAATTCTGAAAATTCCATACGGTGTTTTTCAAGCCATAGAGGAACACTTAAATCAAATATTTGGCAGATTTCTTTTATACATTTGTCCGTTTTTTGTGAAAGAGAAATATCTTCATTATTTTTCACAGTAATGGATGTAACTATTTTATTGTGTTTTATTTTCTTAGCCCAAAGTTTATACATTAATATCTCCTTTTGTTTATCCTCGTTCAAGTGCAGTAGGACCTGTACGTGTCATTTCAACAATACCATATGGCTTGAGAAGTTGCAAGAAACTATTGTTTTTATCTTCAGAACCAGTTACTACTATAATCATATTTTTAGAACTGACATCAACTATATTTGCATCAAATATATCAACTAATTGTATAATTTCAGATCTTTTTGCACCTACTGAATTTACCTTTATCATCATAAGCTCAAATTGTACAGAAGTTTCTGCTGTCAAAATATTTATTTTTATAACATTTATTAATTTATGAAGCTGTTTTGTTATTTGTTCTATAATATAACTGTCTCCTGAAACAGCAACTGTTATTCTGGATATATTTGGATCGTGGGTTTCTGCGACATTTAAACTATCAATATTGTAACCGCGCCTAGTAAATAATCCGGATACCTTACTTAATGTACCTGAATAATTTTCTACGAGTATGGATAATATAAGTTTTTTATTTTTATTCATGTTTTCTACCTCCTAAACGAGGAACTGATGGAATTTCCGGATCAATTATACATTCAAGAATAAAAGGCTCATTATCCTTAAACATTTCAGTTATAGCAGAATCTACCTCTTCATCAGTTGATATTTTCATTCCTTTTATGCTATATGCATCAGCAAGTTTCATGAAGTTAGGGTTAAAACCAAGGGTTATTCCAAAGTAGGAACTTTCATTATAAGTATTTTTTTGTAATTCTCTAACCATTCCTAAATAACCATTATTAAAAATAATAAATTTAACTCCCGCGTTTTGTTCCCTTGCAATGGCTAAATCACTCATAAGCATTTGAAATCCACCATCACCCATTGATGCCACAACTTTAGTGTTTGGAAGTGCTATTTTAGCACCTATAGAGGCCGGCAAGCTATAACCCATTGTTCCAAGGCCACCGGAAGTTAAAAATCTTTTACTTCCGCTTACAGTGAAACTATGAGCAGCCCATATTTGATTTATTCCAACATCACAAACCCATATTCCATCATCACCCATAAATTGAGATATCTTATTTATTAATTTCTTTGGGTTAAGAGGTGTATCATGGGAAAATAATTTTTCCATATAATTTTTTCTCTTTTGCTGTAATTCTAATAACCATGATTCAGTATTCAGTTCATATTCATACTCTAACAAATCATTTAATATATCCCTTGCATTGCCTACTATAGGAATTCTGGTTTCTATATTTTTTCCAATTTCAGCAGGATCAATATCTATGTGTATTACATTTCTGGTTAAACTGCTTTTATGCATCATAGAAGTCGATCTATCAGCAAATCTTGCACCTATAACTATTAACAAATCCGATTCATTCATAGACCTGTTTACAAAGTTATATCCATGAGAACCCAGCAAACCTGCAAAATGTGGATTATCATTTGGAAATGAATCTACCCCCATCAATGAACATACAACAGGAATTTTAGTTTTTTCAACAAATTTTATTAGAGCATCATTAGCTTCGGCAGCTCTTATTCCACCACCGGCACATATAATCGGCTTTTGCGATTTGTTTATTAAGTCCACAGCCCTTTTTACTTGTCTAGTATTTCCGCTTAATGTAGGTTTATATCCCCTTATATTGATTTCGGAAGGATATTCAAAATCTATGTATGTATCTTGTATATCCCTTGGAATATCAATTAGAACGGGACCCTTTCTTCCAGTAGAAGCAATATGAAAGGCTTCTTTGAAAATACGTGGAATCTCCTTTGCATCTTTTACTAAGTAACTATTTTTAGTAAATGATTCAGTAGCACCTATTATATCAGCTTCTTGGAACATATCTCTGCCTATGCTCGTTGAATCAACCTGTCCGGTTATAGCAATAAGTGGAATAGAATCCATGTATGCTGTAGCTATGCCGGTTATTAAATTGGTTGAACCCGGACCGGAAGTTGCCAGACAAACACCTACTTTATTTAAAACTCTCCCATATCCACTTGCCATATGTGCTGCGGATTGTTCTTGTCTTACCAATACATGTTTGATGCTTGAACTGCGGAGGGCTTCATATAGAGGGAGGACGGCTCCACCGGGATATCCAAATATCACATTTGTATTTTCTGCTTCAAGACATTTAATAATTGCTTCTGCTGCTTTAATTCTCATATAAAAACCTCTCTTTCGTATAAAATTTGATTAAATAAAGCATCTGTGTGTTGTTGCAATATATTAAGTTATAAAAAATTAAGGCTAAACCGACATTTTTTTGTAAAAAAAACAGGTGTTCCCGTTACAAAGGACGAGAATACCCGCGGTACCACCTTAATTCCATATAGGCTCTTAATAAATAACGGTTAATCCGTTTAACTCTACTGCTATTTCAAGTTAAAAGCTCCAAAGCTACTTTCAATATAAATTTACCTGCAAAATATTTCAGCGATAATTCTGCTCTCTATAAGGTATTTATAAATACTCTCTTTTTCATTGCCTTAATATATAATTATCATCTATGATAATCAAACGAGGCATAAATGTCAATAACTATTTTTATTTTTTTTAGGGGACAATTCGCCTCTAAGCTAAGAACGAAGCCACTAAGTGGCAGCGCTTCGCGTTATTCAAGCAGA
>SWCH01001253.1_pt1 | contig 23691 bp, 24 predicted proteins | sample 4690051 | NCBI WGS metagenome assembly SWCH01 (sample SAMN10267282, study PRJNA491770) | bioreactor metagenome | isolation source: DHS bioreactor inoculated with | place: Japan: off Shimokita Peninsula | reverse complement strand
TCGCCCAACCCTTGTTCATAGCAACTAAACTTTCTCTCGAAATACTTTCAAGCCCAAAACTAAGTGTAGTGCAACCACTATCTGCCAAAGTTTTTAAAAGTTCATTTTCTCTGCCAATACGAATATCACATTGGCTCATCCATTCCATATTTAAAATTTTAATTTCTTTCAATAGTTTCCCTAAATACTCCCTATCTGAAAAAATATTATCATCTAGGAGAAGAAATTTTTTATATCCTAAATCTTTTACCTGCTTAATATCTCTTACAACTTCTTCTAGAGATTTTTTTATATAATGGCCCTTATATAAACATGCTACTGAACAAAAACTGCATGTATTTGGACATCCTCTGCCAGCTTGAACGGGTAAAAAATCTCCAATATTTTTATTAATAATTAAATCAAATCTTGGAATTGGTGTTGAAAATATACCTTTGTCCAAATTTCTTTCATAAAGCTTTTTAAGTTGACCTCTTTCAAAATCATGGAGTAATTCCTTCCATACTAACTCTGCATCTCCAACAACTACACTGTCGCAATATTTTGTAGCTTCTTCTGCCATTATACTTGCCATGTAACCTCCAAGGACTACAGTTTTTCCCCTCTCACGAAAAGCTTTTGCAATATCAATCGACCTTATCACACCGTGACCCATGGTACTGATTCCAATTAAATCAGCATCTGTATCCATTGGAATATCTTCTAATATTTCTAGTATTATTTCTGTTTCCCAGTCATCAGGCATCATTGCTGCTAAAAGTGGCATTGCTAATCCTACAAAATATAATTTCTTTTTCTTTATAGGTTTATGATTTTGGTCGTATGGGCTTGGTTGAATAAGCAATATTTTCTTCACTAATAACCCCTCACAATCTTTTGAATATATTGAAAACTAACAAAACTGCTGCCAATAAGCATTTTTATATTAGACCTAATACCGTATTTTTTTATTAGGGCTAATACATGTTTTGGTCTCATAATTATTCTATAGTACGATTTCAATAATTCTAAATAAAATTTTCGTATACTCATAAATTCCGGCTTTAAAACAACATGAGCCATATCCCATAATTCATATTGTTCTCTTTTTATCAATAAATCATCTAGATATAAATTAAATATTTCTGTTCCTGGTAACGGAGTCAGTGGCTGAAGATTAACAAATCTAACATTTAATCTCCTTAACCAAGATGTAAGTTCCTTAAAATCATTTCTAGTAAAATCTAATGGAATAATCAATGTAGCATAAAGTTCTATTTCTAATTCCTTTAATATGCTAATACATTCTTCATTAATGTTTTTAGTAGTTTTTTTATTATATGCTTTTAGGTCTTGTTCTCTCACAGATTCAATTCCTACTATCACAGCTTGCAATCCATTATTTTTTAACTCAATTAATATATTTTTATTTTCAGCTATAAAATCTGCTCTACCATAAACTAAAAACTTTTTTCTAATATTTTTTCTTTTAAGTCCATCTATAAATTCAAGTAAATATTTAGTGTCATGTAAAAAATCATCATCTACTATATATACTTCATCTTCTTTTATTATTTCTAGTTCACCTAATACATCTTCTATTTCTCTCCTATAATATTTGCCATTTGTAATTTCCTTACAAAAACAAAAACTACAATTGTATGGGCAGCCAAATGAAGTTTTTATTAATGCGCAAGGGCTGTGAAACATGTAGTAGTATTTACTTCTATATTTTGAAACGGAACTTCTGTCTGGATACTTATAATTAAATATTGTTTTTTTAGGTTCTGACTTTCCAAGTTTCATCTTTATTTCTTCAACATTTTTATTTTCAAGCAACATATCTAATGTTAAATTAAACTCATCAATTCCATTTTTATTATAAATAAAATCAATATATTCCGACTGAAAATCTTCTGGTATAACTTCTGAATGAACACCACCTACTCCTGTTTTAACTTCTGGATATAATTCTTTAGTGATACCAGCTAGTTTTTTTATAACTCCCACGTGAGTTATATAACCCGTAAATACTGCAAAATCAGGTTTTTCTTTTTTTATTATTTCTAGATATGATTTTTTTTCTAATATTAAATCTATGATTTTAATATTTATTTTTTTTATTATCTTTTCAGGAACATTTGAAACTAAGTACTCTAGTTCCAAAGGCTCACATATCATTACATGCTGAAGACCAATTGTTTCTTTGTGAGGTTTTGGCCGAATGAGTAAAACATTCATATGGTCACCTTCTTTAATGTGTATATGGCAATTCTAGGCATAAAAAACTTTTCTTTTATAATTTTTAATTTTTCTACCTCAAAATACGGTTCAATTAATTTTCTGAATTTTTTATCAGATGGATAATTTGCAGGTCCTGTTGTAATTTTTACAAAGCCTAATGAAAACTTATCATATAAATTATTCCCACTTGCAAAACCTATGTGCAGTATTCCATCAGCATCTAATAATCCATTTAATTCTTTCATTACCTTTTCTGGTTCTTTATAATATGGAAAGGAATGAGTACAAATAATCATATTGAATTTATCTTTTAAATTCTGTAATTTTGCTACATCCATTTTAACATGTTTAGCTTTAGGGTTTCTTTTTTGAGATATTTCCAACATTTTTTCCGAAAAGTCTACACCTGTTATTTCTACATTTTCAAATTTATCATAAATTTCCATAATTAATTCACCTGGGCCACAGCCTAAATCTAATATTTTAATTTTTTTGCTGTCATTACTAATATATTTTTCATATGTTTCTGAAATAACTTTTACAATATAATCTCTTGTTGGTGTTAATGAGTATTTTTGTACCCACAATTTATCATATTTATCCGCCCAAAAATTCCATATATCTGATTTTTTCATTTTATCTCCTTGCAATATATCGCCAAATTCTCTTTGATTTTAATAAACTAACATGAGTACTGTAAAATAAAATATAAAATATCCACTTGGGAATTTTAGGTTTAAGCACCAAATGCATAAAATCAAATTTTTTAGGATCTAGTGTAATTAAATTTTCTTTTAATTTTTCATAGAGTTTGGTTCCTTTTATAGGAGTAAAAATTGATATGGTAAATACATCAATTGAATTATCCTTAATAAATTTTCTCAAATTTCTAAATTCTTTTATTCCATAATCAGGCTGTACCATAAAAAGTGCTGTTAAATCAATATTATTCTCCCTCAGAAGTCGAATAGCTTCAGGGTAATCAAGTGCATTTGTTGTTTTTTCATATGCTTTTAGTTCGTCATTATTTGTTGCTTCAAAACCTACAATGGCTTCAACTAATCCAACTTCTCTCAGTTCCTTTAGCAGCTCTCTTTCCCTTAAAATAAAGTCTGCCCTTAAATATGCTATAATTTTAATATTTAAATTTTTCTTTTTTATTATATCAATCATTTCTAAAGCATCACTTCTGCCAGAAAAAAACACATCATCAACTATCCAAAAATAATCAGCTTCAATACTTTCCATTTCCTCAGCCATTCTTTTATAGTTTGATTTTATATAGTGATTAGAATTAACTTCTTTGCAATAACAATAAGAACAATTATATAAACATCCTACACTACTTTTAATCAAAGCAACTTTTCTTTTTTCAAGATAACGAACTTTATTTGATATTTGGTAAAATATATTTCTGTCAGCAAAAACTTCTTCATTTTGATATATTACTTCATCATTGCCTGTATGCCAATATCCATTGTTTAAATTTTCAACATAAGAATCTACTCCTGTATTTAAAACTTCTTTATTATTTTTAAATACTTTTTCTATTAATAATTTAAAAGTATTTAAACTTTGTGAATGAAATACATAGTCTATACCATAAACTTTAAAATCCTTGCGATTACCTTGAATATGAACTCCGCCAACTATAATTTTAACTTTTGGATATTTTATTTTATATTGACGTGCTGACTTAATAATTTCTTTTTCCGATACATTATATCCGGTTAAAACTACAATGTCCGGCTCAATGTTTTTAGGCTGCTTTAGTCCAAATAGTGTATCTATTACATAGTTTTCTATATTCATATTATTTAATACAGTTTTTAAATAGCATAATTCTAAAGGCTCTACTTTTACTGGTTCAAAAACAGAAAATATAGTTTTTACTCTAACCTTTTCTAAAAAAATAATCATATATGCCCCTCTTTGCTTTAATCTTGTTTGAACACGTGATGTTCTGTATTGTAAGGCTTGTATGAAAACAATGGTATTAATTTTTGAATAATATAATTTAAAATTGGGTTGCTATGATGTGCATACAAATATTTAAGCACTTCCTTACACCCAACTTTTAGTTTGCATTCCTCAGCGGTTTGCCCAAAATCTATATAGTAAATTTTTTTTTCAATTCCAACTTCTATAATTTTAATGAGCATATTGTAGTAAATATCATATTTATCAACATCTTCTTTTCTGAATCCACCAAATAAAAAATATAATTTATTCCCTATTACCTTCAATTGAACAAACCCAATTATTTCCTTTGTTGTTTTATCCATAAATTCATAAAATTCTGATTCGTAATTCACAAAAAATTCAATAGGTAGTGTTTCAAGTGGATTTTCGGTTCTTTCCATTATACTTAAATATAATTTGTAATGATTAGCGGTAAAACTGTTAGAATCAAATTTTCTTATTTCAATGTTGTTTCTATGAAAAAGTGCCTTATTAATTCTTCTTCTGTAATTACTTCTTAATGCATTTATATACTCATCAAACGAAGAGAATTTATTTTCAAAAACAAACGTTGATAAAGTCCTGCCGCCATTTTTAAATTTCATATCATCATTAAGTACAATCTTCAATCCTTTTCTTTTTTCTATAGTTTTAATTGCTGATGATTGTTTGCCAAAGTATCCTTTTTGACATATAGATATAGGAAAACCAACAATCTGAACTTTTACATTTAGTGGAAATATATTTTTAAAATTAAACAAATTAATTTTCAATTCATAAGAAACGATAATACAATTATTTGATAATTCATATTGTTGGTTGCATGGATTTATTCCTTCTAACAATTTTAATATGTTAATTACTTCTTGGCTAAATTCATTATATAAATTTGCAGCATGTGATTTCTTCAATTCTACAATTAAATCATTTACTGAGTTAAATTTTTTCATATGCTTAAATCCTTAATATAAGCTTTGTAATGTTTTGATTCTCCATCAGCCCATTTTATCCCGAAATTCTTTGACTTTGTATTTTCTGTTAATATCCAACCTGATTCAAGATAATCAAATTTATCTTTTGTACATTTAAAGCAATAATCAAATAAAGCCAAAATTGCACCTCTGCTTCTTTCTTTTGGTATAACTCCCATTTCAACTATTTTAAAAGTTTTTATTTTATTAGAAAACAATTTATTTTTAATTACAGTTTTTATTCCTACAGTTTCTGATGGTTTCATTAATTGATTAAAATCAGGATACCAAAGCATAAATCCAACCGGCACTCCATCTTTTTCTACAAATAATAAATTTTCTGGTTTTAGTAAGAATTTTAAATCTTTAAACAGCTCTAAATCTTCTTCTTTTTTTCTAGTATAATAAAATAAATGTTCACTAAATGATTTATTATTAATTTCAGTATAAATGCCGGCTTCCTTTTTTAAATTACTAAAATCAGCTTCTCTTACCTTATATCTTTCTCCTAGTTTTTTTTGAATTTTACTGCTTAAAAGATTATCCATATTCGTAATATCTTTCTTATAACTTATCATATCTACTGTTGTAAAACCATTTTTAATGAAATATTCATTATAAAACTCTGGATTATGAGCCATACCAAAACTTTGCTTTTTATGAAAATCACTGGCTAAAAAACCCAATCCATAATTGACATGAATATTTAAGGAGCCTGATATTTTACTGGCTTTTTTACTTTTAGCCATTTTCTCTGCCCTATCCATAATTAAATCAAATGCTTGCATATTCAACTCATCAGATTCAAAAAAACCTATTTGTACATAATCTGGCATCCTATGTACATGAGCTAAAAGGCATATCATAATTATTTTATTTTTATCTATTACCATTAAAGGTTCTAAATCAACCGATTCACACAATGAAGATTTCCCATATAACAGCCCCTTTAGCAGACCTGATAGGGAATCTCTTTTTAAGGGATTATTTTTATATTGGTTTTTATAAAAATTAAAAAAATCTTTTTTATTTTTACTTTCTACGCTGACAAGTTCCATTTTTATCTCCAAATTCAAATCATATTATAATGTTAGTATATCACAGCTCTTTACTTATTACAAAAATAAATAACCTGATTATCCCTCCAGCTTCCTATACAATGTAGCTATACTAATACCAAGTTGTTTTGCTACTTCTTTTTTAGATTCAAAGCTATCACCAATTTTATGGATTTTATTATATATAACAGATTTTTCATAAGCCTTAGTTAAGTCTTCTAGTTTCATATTATCTGTTTCTTCATAAGTACCCATTTTCCTTTTTAGATTTTCAGCACCAACGAAGTTACTTTCTTCAAAAATAACTGAATATTCTACAAGATTTCTTAATTCTCGAATATTTCCGGGGAAATTATATCCCATTAATAATTTTTCAGCATCGGTGGCAAATCCATTCAAATCCTTGTTGTAAACAGCTGCAAAACGATTCAAAAAATATCTTGCAAGAACTATTATATCATATCCACGTTCCCTCAAAGGCGGAAGAAATATAGGAACTACATTAAGTCTATAGTATAAATCATCTCTAAATAAATTTTTCCCAACCATTGAATACAAATTCTTATGTGTTGCTGAAATAATCCTTGGATTAACTTTTATAGGTGTATTACCTCCTACTCTAGTTATTTCCTTTTCCTCTAAAGCTCTATTAAGTTTTACTTGCATCATAAACGGCAAATCACCTATTTCATCAAGAAAAAGTGTTCCATCTTTACATGTTTCAAATTTTCCTGGTTTACCAGCATTGCTTGCTCCTGTAAAGGAGCCTTTTTCATAGCCAAACAACTCGCTTTCAATTAAGCTTTCAGTTATAGCACCACAATTAATTGCCATAAAAGCATCATTCTTTCTTCTGCTTGCATTGTGTATGGCTCTGGCAAAAACTTCTTTACCTGTTCCTGTTTCACCTATAATTAATACTGATGCATCTTTACCGGCTACCTGAATTGCTTCTCTTCTAGCTTGGAGCAGCAGCTCACTTTCTCCAACTATATCATCAAATGTTATTAAATCCTTTTTTCTGTTAGATTCCAAAACCGATTCTCTCATCTTATTAAAATCAGATAGCAATAGTACTATACCATCTTGAATATCTCCTATCATTATCGGACTTGAAGTAATCATAAACTCAATTCCATTAAGCTTAACCGGCCCCGCTTCGCCATTAAAGTTTTGATTTGCTAATTTATTATATATTCTTTCTGTCAACAGCTCCCATATAACCGGTATTTTATTAGGATTCAAGTTTAACTTTTCAGTTACATAATTATTTGTTGTAATTATCTCTTTATTATTGTTTATAATTACTATTCCGTCATTCAATGAGTTTATGAGAGTCATTAGTTTAGAAGAGCTGTATTCAAGCATCTTAGCATTGTTCTTTTCACCTATTATAGTAGAAATAATATCACTTAGCTGATTTTCAAAATTCATGTAGCTATCTTTATTGGCAAGAAGATTTTCTTTTGCTATTTCATCATAAGCACACATTCCCAAAACACCAATAATTTTATCTTTATATTTTATGGGTATGCAAAATTCAATCAACTCTTTACAATTGCTAATGTTCTCACATTCTAAACAAATAGAATCTACTTTAGGATTTTCTAAAAACAGTTGTTCACTTGTCAATATACATTTATGAAAAGCAGAATTTAAAGGAGCCGCTGTTCCAAACTCATATTTTTTTTTCACTGTGGAAACAACTCTCTCAAGATGCTCATCAACTACGATAATATCAACATTTGTAACTGCATTTATAGCCTCTACAATATGTTGGAGCTCTTTTTTTATACTTAGCAATAAACTCATTTTAACCACCTATTTTACAATCTTATTCATATATAATTATTTTATAAAAATTTCTTTACATATGTTATTTATCAATATTGATAAATAACTATCAAATATAATAAATGTATATAATTATTTAATTATAGCATATTTTGTATATCATTTAATATCTATTTATCATATTTAATAAAAATTTAATATTTAATATTTGCTTAAATTCACTGTAATGACATATATACTGCATCTCAAAAGCTATCATAGATTGGTATGAATCTTGCAAATTTACCTATATAAACAGTAGAACAAGGAGATAGAATTATGGATGATAGATTACTTATAGATATATTAAAAAGTCAAGTAACTCCAGCTTTGGGTTGTACGGAACCGGGAGCTGTTGGTTATGCAGTAGCCAGAGCTAAAGAGATATTAGGCGCGGAAGTAAAAAAGTTAAATATTGAGGTTGATAAAAATATATTAAAAAATGGAATGAGTGTAGGAATTCCGGGAACAAATGAGCGTGGGATAATATTTGCTGCCTCACTTGCTCTTGCAGTAGGGAAATCAGAATATGAACTTGAAGTTTTAAAAGATGTAGATGATGAAAGTATAAAAGAAGCATTGGAAATTATGAATTCAAACATTATTACATTAAATTTAAATGAATGGATGCAAGGACTGTATATAAAGGTTGAAGCAATAGGAGCTACCGATAATTCAACAGTTATAATTAAAAATGCTCACACAAATATAATATACGAAAGTAAAAATGATGAAATTTTACTAAATGAAACAGACGTGGTTTCAAATAAATACAATGAAAAAAAGTTAAAACCAACTTCAAATGAAATTAAATATGAAATAAAAGAATACTCAATTGAAGATTTAATTGATTTTGCTAATAATGCTTCAATAGAAGATATTGCATTTATTCAAGATGGAATTAATATGAATATTAGAATTGCAGATGTAGGATTGTCAGAACAAATTGGTTTAGGTATAGGAAAGTATTTAAAAAACAAGGCTACAGATGTTTTTTCAATGGCAAAAGCATATACTGCTGCAGCATCAGAGGCACGTATGTCAGGATACCTTCTTCCTGTAATGAGCAGTGCCGGGTCCGGTAATCATGGATTGGTTGCAATTATTCCAATATCATATATTGGTAAAGAAGAAAATATTCCAAATGAAAAAATTGTACGTGCTGTAACACTAAGTCACCTTGTTACAATATTTGTAAAAGTACGACTAGGAGCTCTTTCTCCAATATGTGGATGTGGTGTAGCTGCAGGAGTTGGATGCAGCGCTGGACTCACATATTTGATGGGCGGAAATACAGAACAAATAAAGGGTTCCATAAATAATATGGTTGCCGGTATTACCGGCATGATTTGTGACGGAGCAAAAATTGGATGTTCCTATAAGTTATCTATTTCTGTAGATTCTGCAGTTGATGCTTCTAAGATGGCTTTAGAGAATATATTTATTCCGGAGGACAACGGAATTCTAGACAGCAAACCAGAAAAAACTATCATAAATCTAGCACAGGTTTCAAACGAAGGTATGATGAGTACCGATGGTACTATACTTGAAATTATGCTAAACAAATGCTAGTATAAGACTTCATGAAAATATTAAAACAGATAATTAGTTCTTTAAAAGCTAATTATCTGTTCTTTTTATTCCAAAACTATAATTTTGGAATACTATTTTAAGAAAATATGCTACTAATAAAAATAATTATAGTATTTGAACACATAATTATTAGATAGTTCTTTATGGATAATATAAATGTTTTTTCCTTATCTTGAACCTTGTAAAATTTATTAATATTTTTTTGAACAAAGAACAATGTTAAAAGTGATATTAAACATAATGGTGACAAGAATTTTAAAACAACCATTATTATTATAGACACATATGTCAAATAATACAATCCAGCATATAAATAAAGTGATTTATGCCCTAAATAATATGGTAAAGTATATCTTTTAACTTTAATATCTTTTTCTAAATCACAAATATTATTTGCAAGCATAATATTTGCAGTAGTGCAAAAAGGAGCAATTGAAAATAACAAAAGTTTCAGTGTTGGCATAATATTTAAATTAAAGCTGATTGATTGATAATCTATATTTAATGTTATAAATGTGCCTTTTGGCATATTTATGTATAATAATATGAATGGTATCAACAAACCATAAAACAAACCAGAAAAAATTTCCCCTAGCGGCTGCCTTGATATGGGTAAAGGACCAAAAGTATAAAATACTCCACACAAGAAACATAAAACACCAACTAAAAGTACCACTAAATCCGTAAGATACGCTAAATACAATCCAAGCATGGCACTGATTAAAAACATCACATATATAATAATTAGTGCAGTGCTTCTTTTAAATTGTAATCTTTCATTATTTGTTTTGGTATCAACATAATTATTAATTGCAGTTGTAGTTAAATCAAATATAAACATTGCTGCAAAAAATATAAATGTCAATTTCCAATTAATTGATTCTTTCATATAAATTAGTAAGGCAATTGAAATTAAAAATGCAAATATACTTGTAATTTTTGTCCTTACTTCTACATAGCTAATAAAATTTCTTAGATGTTGTATCATCTGTTATACCAACCTATCTACTTTTTTCACAATATATCTTTTAAAATCTTTTTCTATCTATGATATTTTACCTTGTATATTTTCAGCAAAACATATTCTTATAGTCTAATTTCACCACAAGCAAGAATAGAAGCCATTCCTCCAACCTGAATCTTTACACTTCCGTTATTCACAGACAGTTTACTCATGATTTTTGAAGGACGATTCATAGCTTCCCCTTGAATAAATAAATTATCTGTACCCTCATTTAAAAGACCATTTTTATACAAATAATAAGTTAATGCGCCATTAGATGTTCCAGTTGCCGCCTCTTCGTCAATATCATAAAGTGGCGCAAAATTTCTACAATGAACTGCTCCATCCTTAGTATTTAATGTAAAAGCATGGACGCCTACAACTTTATATTTTTCAGATAACTTTGATAGAGCTTCAAAATCCGGATTAATTTTAGCCAGTTCTTCTTCATTTTCAACTGGCATCATAATGTCCGGAAGTCCTGTAGAAATCATTTCTGGCAACAATACTTCACCTGATTTTTCACCAGTAAGGATTTTTCCTTGTTTTTCCCATGATAATCCCATTATACTGTAAAGCTCATCTAAATCCTTTGAATCAGTTATTTTATTAATAGTTTCAGGCAACCCCATATCCATGAGAATGGAGTTTTTTAATACCTCAATATTCAGTCTGCCGGCCTTAGTATCATTAATATAAGAGCATTCACATTCCACAAGCCCTAATTCAGCTAATGCATAAAATGATCCAATAGTAGCATGTCCGCAAAGGTCTACTTCATCAGCAGGCGTAAAATATCTAATATTAAATTCTTTTTCCCCAATTTGCTTTATGAATGCAGTTTCTGAATAACGAAGTTCTGCTGCTGTTTTACGCATGATTTCATCATCTGGGAAATCTAATCCTTTATCAAGTATTACAACCCCTGCAGGATTACCGCCAAACAATACATCAGTAAATGCATCTACAATATAAAATTTCATTTTTTTATCGCATAATATATCTATAGATATATCACACTTCTCCTCTCTTTCATTTTTTTATTCTGAAAATTTCTTAATACAAGTCACTATGATCTTAAAAACCATTATGTAAGGTTTCATATTCTAGAACTTCGCTCCTATACCATTGAACATAATATCTATAAGAATATCTATATCTTTATCAATATTATCATCTTGCTCAACATTTGCATATAAAGAGTCCATGTTTCTTTTTAAGATGAACATAAATATACTTCCTACAATACTTGAAAACACTATTTTGGGAGGTATCATTCCAACAGTCATAAAAATGGGCATTCTAAGGCTTATTTTATCTACAGATATTTGTAAGAACTCCCTTTTCATAATTGCCATAAATCTTTTAAAATTAAATTTTGTTCTCATATTATCACTCCAAAAACTTCATTTCTTTATATGAATTTAAATTCTGTTAGATAATGAATCTTAGCTATATAATAAGTGAGTACTCACTCATTGTATAGCGTAAAAAAAATCTTGTCAATTATTTACAAGATTTTTTATTTTCATTATTAATTTATATATATGCTTTGATGTGTTCGTAATCTAATAAATGATGTTTCTTTCATTTTCAAAAGTAATTAATAATTCCTGAAAAATATTTATGAATATAATAATACTACTAAACATACAACAAGAACTACTCCAAAAATATATATAGAATAAGTTATACTATTCATCTTGTATCTTGCTTTTTTTGCTTCATTTGTTATATCTGTAGGATATTCAAAAGTGAAGTCATTTATATCGTTAACAATATTTACCTTTCTACTAAATAAATCTTTTGACTTTTTTTTGTAATATAAAGGCATTTTAAATAATGAATTCATAAAGTTACTGATTAATGTAATCAACTTCAAAAGTCCAACATCACAAAATTTTAAAATAAAAGAGCTTATTTTAAATATAACTGTAAATAGCGGTGTAAATAAATCTTTTTCTAAACTAAACCAATTAAGAGCGGTATTTTCATACCACCAATTTTCTCCTGATCCCTTTTTTAATACTTTTCTTATAAAAAATACATATATTAAAGATCCTAATGATATAGATATAAAAGATGATTTTATATTTTCAAAATTATAAAAATGTGTATCTATTTTATCATATATATAAAACGATTCTGCTGATTTATAAATTATATTCATTGTAAAATTTGGATTTATACCTATAAAAATAATCATTGCAGCCAAAATGGTCATAGGTACTAAAGCTCTGCCGGTTACCTTCATTTTTATGTTTTCTATATCATGGTCACTTTTTTCAACAAACACTGCTATAAATAATTTTAAAAGATAAGCCGTAGTAAATGCACTGCTTATTACAAATATTAGTTCACCCATATGCAGCCATAGCCCTCCATAAAGATGAACAGCTTCTGTTAAAGCGTGATGCAATAAGTTTTTACTTATAAATCCGTTGAATCCCGGCACACCCATAATAGCGCACGAACCTATAAAAAAACATATTTTTAATGTTTTTCTCTTTCTTCCAAATCCACCAATACCATTTATACTTAATTCATGCAATTTCATATATATTACACCTGCACTCATGAACAGTAGCACCTTAAATATCATATGATTTATAATATGATAAATTGTACCATATAAGGCTATAGCTTTATGTTCATGAAGAATTCCCATAAGACCTATTCCAACTATAATATATCCCATTTGGCTCATGCTACTATATGCAAGAATTCTCTTAATATTTCTTTGATACATAGCCAAAAATCCACCTAAAAACATGGTTATAAACCCTAGTACAATCAATGTATCAGATATATATATATCACTGAAACCCATTATTTCAGCAGTAATTAAAATACCAAATATTCCTGTCTTTAAAAGTACTCCGGACAATATGGCACTTGCAGGTGCAGGAGATGCAGGATGTGCTTTAGGTAGCCATAGATGCAATGGATACATACCTGCTTTCACTCCAAATCCAGCAATAATAAGTCCTGCTATTGCATATTTTATGTTTCCTATATCCTGTATTACATATTTGATTTTATCTATATCTAAGGTCTGCGTATAATCATATAATAAAAATAATCCCATTAGTAAAACAAGTCCGCCTGATACAGCCATAATTAAATATGTTTTACCTGCATCATGGGAATATTTATCCTCATCATGTATAATTAAAGGATACGATGCTAACGACATAATTTCAAAAAACGTAAATAAATTTATTAAATTATTTGATAAAAATATACCCAATGTACTCCAATAAGTAGTCATAAAAAATAAATAATACCTATTTCTATTTTTATAACTTAAAAGATATTGGGTTGAATATATAGTTATTAAAAACCAAATTAAAGATGTAAGCCATACAAATATATATCTAAACATATCTAACTTTAAAAACAGCCCCGTACCCATTAAATTAGGTATGAAAATTTGTACCGTACCATTTATAACATTGTAATATAAGGAAGTTACAATAAAGAAATTAGCTCCTGTCATTGTAATATTAAAAACACTTCTGGCTTTTTCATCTTTTATCCCAATAATAAAGCCTATGAAAGAACCTATAAGTGGTATAAGTATTGTAAAAATAAGAATTATTTGTGGATTCAAACTATTCACCTTCCTTAAATTAATTCATAATTTCTGATGCCATAGCTCTTAAAAAGTCTAATACAAAATTTGGGAACAGTCCTAAAAAAACTGTAATAACAGTTATACATACTATTGGAATTAACATTTTTATAGGAGCTTTCTTTTTTTCTAAAACAGAAGAATCCCCTTTTGTAAAAAAGGCTGCTATTGAAATAGGAAAAAGATACATAGCTGTAAGTAGCGCACTTAGTAAAAGTATTGCAGGAAAACCTATTTTTCCTTCAACAAGTGCTCCTTCAGCTAATAGCCATTTGCTTATAAATCCATTAGTTGGTGGTATACCTATAAGAGATATAGATGATATGGTAAAGCAAAACATAGTAATACTCATTGATTTGCCTATCCCATTTATTTCAGATATTTTCGTTTTTCCTGTAGTATATATTATGGCTCCTACACAAAAAAACAAGGTTATTTTTATTACTGCATGGTTCAATAAATGCATCATAGCACCAGTAAAAGCATTTTTATTTAAAAGAAGTATTCCAAGCAAAATATATCCTAGCTGACTTATGGTTGAATATGCCAGTCTTTTTTTTAGGTTTTCTTGATGTAACGCAAGAAATGATCCCATTAATATTGAAATTATTACCAAAACTATTAAATATTTATTTGCTCCTGTAAATCTAACTGCATTTGCTCCAAATATATAAAAAGTAACTCTGGTTATTGCAAATATTCCTGACTTAACTACAGCAACCGCATGAAGCAAGGAACTAACAGGAGTTGGTGCTACCATTGCAGCAGGCAGCCATGAATGGAACGGAACTAATGCCGCCTTTACTCCAAAACCTATAAACATAGAAACATAAATTATGAAATATAATGTTTTATTATCAATTAAATTATCTTTTATGATTCCACCTGGAACAAATGTAAGGTTATTAGTAAGGCTAAATAAAATTAGCATTCCCAAAAGTGCTACCGTTGCTCCTGAAAATGAATATATTAAATACTTCATACCGCTTTTTAACGCTTCTTTACTTCCTGAATGTATTACCAAAGGGAATGTTGTCAGTGTTAAAAATTCATAGAATAAATAAAGAGTAATAAGATTACCAGCAAAGGCTATACCCAATGTTACACCTAATGTTAAAATAAAATACGCAAAAAATCTTTGTTCCTTTCCTTCATGTTTCATGTATTCCATAGCATAAATACTTGTAAATAACCATAAAACAGATACTAAAAGTGAAAAAAATATGCTTAATTTGTCCACTTTGAAATATATATCCAAGAATTCGTTCATCTTAATAATATGCATACTAATTCCATTAAAATTTGCTGCTATGTAAATTACAAGAATTAAATTTAAACATACAACAGAACCCGCAAATATATTTCTTCTTTTTTCAGTAAAATTACATGCTACTATTACAGCTGCAGCTAAAAAAGGGAAAATTATAGGCAACAAAATAATATTATTCATGGTTATTCCTCCTATACAAATGTTGTCTTAATCAAATTAATTATCCCTTCAGAATTAATCCCCACGTACAACATTGATATAACAAGTATTGTAATAGGCATTAACTCCTTTATAGATTTTTCTTTACTTTTATATAATTTACTGTTTGAATGCTCTTCGTCAAAAAAACCATGTATAGAAATAGGCAAATAATATACTGCATTTAAAAGACTGCTTACAAGTATTATTGCAATAAGAAACAATTTATTTACTCCTATACTTTCAATTGCCAAATACCACTTGCTTACAAACCCAGGTAATAGTGGAATTCCAACCAGTGATAATGATGATATTAAAAAAAGTGATAAGGTATAAGGCATTTCTTTACCAACACCTTTTAAATTTGCAACTTCTTTTATTCCGGTTTTTTCTATAATAGAACCTGAGCACAAGAAAAGTGCCGACTTTGTAATTGCATGACCTATAATATGGTAAATGGCAATTACAAATCCTAATTCAGTTCCCAACCCTATTGCAAAATATATATATCCTATTTGTGCTACACTTGAATAAGCAATAATTCTCTTTAGATTCTTTTGAAATATAGCCAACACCGAACCCATAATCATACCTAAACTTCCAAGTGCTAATAATACAAGAAATATAGGTGTATCAGAAATAATTTCATTACCCATTACACTATAAAGAATCTTAAGTAAAAATATTATATATGCTTTTAAAACTAAAGATGACAATATTGCACTAGATGAAGTTGGAGCATTTGAATGTGCATCAGGCAGCCATGTATGAAGCGGAAACAAAGCACTTTTAACTCCTACACCTACAGTAAATAATCCTAATGTTATAATTATTGCTTGTGGATAATTCATATATGTTTTTGTTAAACTTTCATGAATAAACGTCATATTTAGATGACCTGTCATTGAATATAAAAATGCAATTCCCATAAGCACTAATCCTGAACCTAAGCAGCTCAAAATAAGATACTTAATACCTGCCCTTATATTTTCTTTTTTATCCTTAACTACAACAATCCCACAAGATGCTAAGTTACTAATTTCAATAAATACATATACATTAAACATATCATTAGAAAATACAATACCTAAAAGAGAACCAACAAGAATATTCAACAAGAGATAATATAAAGGAACTTTACTTTCATTTATATCATGCTCAATATTATAACATGAGTACCATGTTATAATAAGAGATACAAATGCAAATAAAACAGCCATAACACACTCAACAACTCCTATGCTAAATTCAATGCCATAAGGAGCAGCAAAATGTCCTATTTTATATAAGTAACTTCCATTGTGCGTTACATAATTCAGAGAAATTACAAACAATAACAAACACGTAAAAAATGAAGTGATGCTTAAGAATTTAACTATATTTTTCTTTTTTATTAGTGGCATAATAAAAGCTATTAAAAATAATATTAATATACCTATTAAAGGAAAGCTTTTAATTATTGTCAATATTATTCATCCCCCTTTTCTAATATCTCATCTAATTCTATGGTTCCATATTTTTCATACATTTTTACAGTTAATGCCAATGCAAACGCTGTGGTGCTAACAGCTACAACTATACCTGTGAGCATAAGTGATGTGGGAATTGGATTAACATATTCTGAAACTCCCTTGAATTCTCCAACAACTATAGGTGAGACATTACCATGTATGTAGCCTTTTGCAATTAAAAATAAAATTACAGACGTGTCCATTATATTCATTCCTATAATTTTCTTTATTAAATTACTATGCAATAGGAGTGTTGCAAACCCTATACCAAATAAAATAATAGAAGATGTTTCATAATAATTAGTTAACAGTCTCTCCATTTCTAAATTTCTCCTTCTTCAAATAAGCAATAAAAAAAGTACATTGTTACAGAAACTACAGTACCAACTATAATATTTAATGGAAGTAAAAAACCTCCACTAATAATTTTCCCAGGAGTTCCCAAAGGTGGTGCAGGCCAATGCAATTCACTGCCTCCAGATATAAAAATATATCCTTTCACTACACCATATACAAAAACTCCAATTGTCAAAAACCTAATCAACAAAGAAAATCTTAATTTATTTTGGACAAATTCTTTTCCAAATATAATTCTATAAAGTATAAAACTTACTCCAATTATAGTTCCTCCGGCAAAGCCTCCGCCCGGGCTTAAATGTCCATGAAAAATAACATATATTCCAAAGATTTGTATAAAAGGTATTAAATTTTTACCAACAACATTTAATATTATATCTTTCATATTAACCTCTCACATTGCTAAGATTTTTCTTTTTTTAATAATATCATAACCACTATTGCAGATGTAAATAAAACACTTGATTCTATAAACGTATCAAAAGCTCTATAGTCCAATATAACCCCTGTGACTATATTTGTAGCACCTGTATCTTTTATAGAATTTTCTATATAATATTTAGTTAAATCATTATTTGCAGGTGTATTATCTATGCCAAATTGAGGTAAATTTTCAGAGCCAATGAGCAAAATAATGGTTATACCTAAAGTTATAAAAATAGCAATTATTTTCCTCATTTCTTAATACTCCTTATTCTAGCTAAAGTCAAAATTAATAAAACAGTTGTAATTCCTGCGCCTACAGCCGCTTCTGTAATAGCCAAATCAGGAGCTTCCAATTGCTGCCATAACATGGCCATAATTAAACTATAAACTGCAAAAATAATGATTGAGCCGAGTTTGCTTTTCATAGCTGATACAGCTATAGAAGAAAATATTAAAAATATAAGCATTATAATACTAAAAACTTTCATCTATTTAACTCCGTCCTTTTTATTATGTAGGTTATTTCTAACATATTCAACTTTACCTATTAAATGAGCAGCAGTAGGATTTGTTACCCATATAAATATAAGAACTAACAGCATTTTTAAAGATGACATGTTAAACCCATTAAAAATTATAAGTCCTATTAAACAAAGCAGTGCTCCCAGAGTATCACATTTAGCTGCAGCATGAATTCTTGATAAAACATCTGGAAATCTAATAATACCAACAGTTCCAACTAAAAAGAAAAACAATCCGCCTAATATAAAAATTCCGCCAGCTAAGTTGATTATCATTAGTGCCCCCCCATTTTTTCAATATAATTTGCAATAACAACAGAAGATATAAAACTTATCAATGCATATACTAAAGCAACATCTACAAAAAAATTTTCTTTAAATACTAAAGATATCATAAGAATTAATATTATAGTTTTTGTTCCAATTACATTGATTGCTATAAGCCTGTCTGCAGCTGTTGGACCCTTAATGGCCCGGTAAATAGACCCAATAACGACAATTGACATAAATATTATCGCAAAAATTAAAATTTTAATCATAATTCAGTTCCTCTTTCTCAAAAAGGATATTTTCAAGAATATTATTTTCTACACTTTCCACAGCTTTTAAATCCAAACAATGTATGACCAACTTATCTTCTGTCATATCTAATGTTAAAGTACCCGGGGTAAGCGTTATAGAATTTGCTAATATTGTTTTATTAAGTTCACTTTTTAATTTAATATTTGTGGTTATTATGGACGTTGAAATGTTGATTTTAGGACTTAAAACTATTTTTGCAACGTGAAAATTAGACTTGAATATTTCTTTTATTAAAACTGTTATATATAAAAGTAAATATTTTACATTTGATATTGATATGCTGCTATTGTTTCTATGATTGTTCAAAAATTCCTTATTGAATACAAAAATTATCGCACAGACTACAACCCCTACTACAATTCTCTCGAAACTGAAGTTTTGGGATAAAATAAGCCAAAACAAAACATATAATCCGAATATTTTGTATTTCATTCGTTTCTCCTCATATAAAACTATTTATTTCTCCCCTATATATTACTATTTTCTGATATATTAGTCCACCCTTTTTATTTATTTTAAAGCTTACAATATATGGAATTGCGTTATACTCATGCTTATAGAACGGTTTGATTAGCAACTTGATTTGTGATATTTTCTCCAAATCCGCAAGGCCTTTAAAGAGCAAATATTTAATTAAACCCATTGAAAAAATATCATGCAATAGTATAATATATATACGTTCTGACTTCATTATTTTTCATAATCAAAGGGCTATTATAATAAGTTTTTAAGAATTAAAAAACGTAGAATTGCTAAAACGAGTAAAATTTTAAATTCCAAAACAAAAGGCACGTCAGACTGCGTTTTTGCACAGCCTGACGTCCCTTTTTGTTTTGGAATTAAGTTTTCTTATTCTTATATTCACCTTTATTTTTCTACAATGTTAAGCAGTTCTTCTACATCTAAATCATCATTTGAATTAATATTTGAAAAGTCTTTTCTCAGAACTTTATATACCATTTTTTCATTGTTTATTTCTTCAGCTGTGCGCACACCCATTCTCCTCAAAATTGGTATTGAAGGACACCATCCTTGCAATGAATGTTGAAGAAGAAACACACCTGCAGCACCTGTTAATAAAAACCAATTCTTGTTTTTTTTCAATCCTAGAATTGTGCTGACTATTACTAAAGATGCAGCACGAAGTTCAATTATTCTTTCAATATCCCATTCGCTGTTTAACTTTTCAATGTTGTCAGATAATATTTTATCACTGCTATTTTTATATACATTTATATTTCTAATTGTATGATTTCTAATTTTGTAATTTACATTTTGGTTTGTGCTTATACAAATCCTTTTAGCTGTTTGTGGAAAAATTTTTTTCAATATAAATTCACTCTCCTTTTTATGTAGTATTCTACATAAAAAGATAATCATACTTAATCATTAAGTATTTTTTATAATTTAGAATTAAATTTATTTTTTCATTTTGAATGATTTGCCATCATAGTTCATATATAATTCTATAAACTTCATTAATTGGTGGTGCTGATATTGATCTTCCAAATCCGATCTTTCTTCTGAAATCAAAAAGTGTATCACGCAAATCATCAATTGCCTATTTTGCTTTGCTTAATTTTATATTTCACATCCACTGCAAGTATTAACTATTACTCTTGTATTGTAAACAAATCATAATTACGCGTTCCCAAACCAATTATTTCCGAATGTTCTAATGTGTGAATTCCATGTCGTGATTCCATTCTCTCTATTAATGCATCTCCATCAGGAGCAGCATATACAAGGTCTACACATGCCTGATCTAGCGCAACTGGATCAAGAGATGCAAGAATTCCTATGTCTTTCATTTCTGGTTTTGCAGGATTTGAATCGCAGTCACAATCTACAGACAAGAAGTTCATAACATTAATATAAATGATATTTTCACCTTTATAGTCTGCTATTGCCTTTGCTGCTTCTGCCATGGATTCCAAAAAGTCATCCTGTGGTGTATCAGGTCCAAATCCAGTTGTTTCTTTACCTGCAGTATGTATTAAACTTTTGCCCATAGAAGAAGCTATTCCAATAGACATATTTTTAACAACGCCGCCAAAACCACCCATAGCATGACCTTTAAAGTGAGCAAGATTAATTACAAAATCATAATCTGCAAAACTTTTTCCAACCATATCTTCCTTAAGATGTTTCCCCCCTACAACAGGAATACTCATTGATCCTTCTGCATCCATAATATCAACCGGTGCAATACTCGTAAATCCGTGGTCTTTAACAACTTGTCGATGTGACTGCGTATCTGTACGTTTTCCGCCATATGCAGTATTGCACTCTACAATCGTTCCATTTACAGATTTAATCAATGGTGCAATTAGTTCTGTAGAAAGAAAATGATGCCCACCCGGTTCACCGCTGGATATCTTTACTGCCACTTTTCCTGTTGCTTTACGTCCTAATACTTCGTAGATCTTCATCAATCCATCCGCACTTATTTCCTTTGTCATATACACAGAAGCTTTAGTTTTACAATTACTATTTTTCTTGCTTAATAATAATTTCATGAGATCCTCTCCTTACAAACAAATTTTTACTTTCCCCTTTGTCTTCTATTTATGTCATTAATATAATATCACTTAAAGTGTACTCTAAGTCAAGAGGTTTATAAAAAATCAGACAGTTGCCTCAAAAAGACAACTGCCTAATTTTGATAATATTCTACTTTTGTAAAACATTGTTACTATAAATTTAATCATTTAATGAATTTGCTTCAACCACTAATTAATAGTTTTTACAAATTTACCTGAGGTTTTGATAAGGTTTTCAAACTCATTTTATGTAAAGCATATATTACAATAAACAAGGCTATTATTCCTGGTATTAATATTATTGGACCCTCATAGAAGCCAGCTATTATATACAAAATGCATGATATAAATGCAACTGTAAGAGCATATGGAAATTGTGTTTTAAAATGGTCCATGTGATCACAAGCTGCTCCCATTGATGCAAGAAGCGTAGTATCAGATAACGGAGAGCAATGATCTCCAAATAATCCACCGCTTATTATTGCGGCTACAGTTACCATTACCGGGGCTCCCATAGTTATTGCAATTGGTATTCCTATAGGCATTAATATTGCATACGGTCCCCATGAAGATCCTGTAGGCAATGACATGCAACAACCAACTACAAACAATATGACCGGCAAAAATCCAGGGTTTAAAAATCCTTTTGTAACATCCATTATAAAATACGCAGTTCCCAGTTCTTTGCAGACACTTCCTAAAGACCATGCAAACACCATAAGTACCATCAAATAAACCATATCTTTCATTCCATCAAACACAGTGCTTTCCGCTTCTTTTATTGTAAAAATTTTACCTTTTACAGATATTATAGTTGCAAGTATCCCTCCTACTATAAATCCTAAAGATATACCTTGACGTATAACAGTTCCACTGAGGCTTTCTTTTGGAAAACCATTTAATATAAATATGGTAAACATAACTATAAGTAAAGCTGATAATGGAATTAGTACTGTTTTTGATTTTGGTTGTATTCCATCAGGCAATTTAGCTTCCTTAGTATTTCTTAAAGGTGTAGCTCCTACTCTAAGCAGTTGGCCTGCTTCTGCTCTTTTCTGTGCTTTTAACATAGGGCCATAATCAAATTGTGTATAGCATATAAAACCTACCATCAGAAGTGTTAAAATACTATAAAACTGAAATGGGACAGCACCTAAAAAGATCTGCCAACTTGATAAATTTATTTCAGTATAAATATCTAGTTCTGCCTGAATAAGCCCCATAATATAAACTCCCCAGCTTATTATTGGTACCATTGCACATATTGGAGATGATGTAGCATCTAAAATATAAGCAAACTTTTCTCTTGAAACTTTAAATTTATCACCAATAGGTTGAAATATCGGTCCAACTAACAATGAGTTAGCTGAATCAGAAAACCATACAAATATTCCGCCAAGCCACATAGATATTTCTGCTTTTCTTTTATTATTAATTACCCTTCCTACTGTTTTGGCAAATGACGCAGCCCCTCCTGTAGCTCCTATTAATGCTACAAAAGCACCTATTATCAACAAATTTGTTAACGATTGCACATTAGAATCTGAAGCAATTTGTGCATAAATATAATTTGGAATTAAATTTGCAAATCCTAAAACAGGATTCCACCCAACAATCGCTGTAGATCCAAAAAACAAACCTACAAACAATGAAAATAAAACATTTTTCGTCTTAATTGCCAATAATATAGCTATTATTGGTGGTAATATTGATATAAAACCGTAATGCTCCATATACTTTCCTCCTTCAATTTATTTAATTGCTTAAGTAATAATCTAACGAAGCTCTCACGAGAGACCTTTCATACAGGTTCTTACTATTTATGTCCATGCTGTTGATGTCTTTGTTTATAATTACATCTAGAAACGGGATAATTTGCCGACCGTACAAATCCATGCATTCCTTTGCATCTATTCCCGGCCAGGCGTTGCAGCTGACCACAACTCTTCTGTTTGTGCTGTTGATTGTTTCAGGTATATTATTATAAATATCATCATCAACCTCTA
>SWCH01001411.1_pt1 | contig 23807 bp, 21 predicted proteins | sample 4690051 | NCBI WGS metagenome assembly SWCH01 (sample SAMN10267282, study PRJNA491770) | bioreactor metagenome | isolation source: DHS bioreactor inoculated with | place: Japan: off Shimokita Peninsula | reverse complement strand
TTATTATATTATGTTATAATAATATAATAATTCCTAAATATCATTTATTACTTATTCTATTTTTAGGAATCCTATTTTCACAAGGAACCGCAACTTGACATTTTCCACAGCCGTATCTGGGATTGTGTCTTTCAAAAATACTATCCAAAAACTTAGAACATTTGATGTGATCTTTTCCATTTTCAATTGATATAGCATCTGCCGGACAATTCTTTATGCACACACCACACATAGAACAATATTCATAAACATCATTATATTTTTTTTCACTGGGTTCCAAATATAATTCTGTAACTATGCTGCCCAATCTCCCAGCCGTACCTTTTTTTGTTATAATACCTTTAGAAAGTCCAAATGTTCCTAACCCGCAAACAAAGGCAACATGCCTCTCCGACCAATTGCTTGAAAACGATAACTCTGGTTTATCATTTTTTGTACTTGACCAAAATCTACTGTCTAAAGAAGGAACAACACTATCAAATCCGGCATCTATTAATTTTGAATTCAAATATCTGCAAACATTGCTTAAAAACAATTGACCTTCAATTCGCCCATGAAGCCAGCCTTCCGATGGCCATAGCATGTCAATTTTATTACTTTTCCTAACACTTTCACTAAAAGGTAAAAAAAAAGAAATCACCGTCTTTGCTTTAGGTACCCATTCCTTGGGAAAAATAAAATGTTCACCAATTGCTGATGTTTCTTTAAGAGATTTAAAATTATCATCATCTGCACTTCCAAAAGCAAAAATGGGTTCTTCAAAAATTTTCATTCCTACTAGTTCTTCAGATATTGCATTTTTTTCTGATATGTAATTTCCTTCTGATTTTTCAATAAAGTCTGATGTTATTTTTATTATTTCTGATTCTAACATTAACTCAATCCTTCCTGATTATATTGACATATATTTTACTCTTCCTCATAGTATTATATCTATTGTATCACATTTTTGTTACATATGAAATACCTGTTAGCTATGATATCAAGTTTAAATATAAAATTGTTATTGTTATATAATATTAATTGCAATTATTGATCAAATTTAATTCTTATATAATTTAATAAGAATTTTCTAGTACTTTAATTATTAGCAATAAATTGAAACTTTAGATTGAGCTATATATATTTAAATATCACACTTTTTTATAAATGCAATAATGTTATTTTCTTCTTCCTTAACATTAACCCCTACCCTGCCTAATCTATCACAGAGTCCTAAGAGAGCAACTTCATTTATATTTACTTGTTCCTTCATAGATTCAATATCTGCAAACGGCATATTTTTTACAACATATAAAATTTGCATATGCCATCTGACTAACACAACTACACTTTCAATAAATTCTTCATCTTCTATAAATTCATTTAAAAATTCTCTGGCTAATACGGCTCCAACTTTTTCATGGTCGTAAGATGTTATTCTACCTTTTCGATTTCTTGTAGTATCTGGCTTTCCTATGTCATGTAATAATGCTGCCCACATAAAAACTTTATCATCTATGCTTTTAGCCTTATTTTTTGCTGCATGATCTACTACTAACATTGTATGATTCCACACATTTCCTTCGGGATGATATTTAGGAGATTGCTCAGCCTCTTTTAATTTATATAAAAACTTAAGAGGATGTTGTTGAAAGATATTCGTATCAACTATACTATTAAAATATTTTGACGGTTTTTCATCATTTAATAAATGATAATTCATTTCATTGAAAATATCTTCTTTAGAATATTTTGAATTAATTTCGATTTTTACATTTTTAGTGTTAATTGTCATGTGGTCCTCCTTAATATAATTAATTTATAATAGTTCCATTTATTAAGTAGAGTTCCACTCACCTATAAAATTATACCCTTAATTTATTGCACTACACACTATAATAATTATAGTAAGCTAAAAATTAAATTATTTGTTAATTCTTTTATAAGATCTAGTGTAACATGTATTTCTTCTTGTGTAATACAATTAATATGAATGCCGCAGGTTACAACAACCGTTTTATTTAACTTAGATGAAAGTTCATTAGATACAAACTTTGCAACTTCATCGTCCTTATGTCCAATTAAATTTAAAATAGAAGTTGTGGAACTAATAACATTTGTATCTGATAGGCTAGGTCTGGAAACACTCAAAGTCACACAGCCTATATGAGGCTTATCTCCGCCGGAAATAATTACACACAAATCCTCTCCAACTAAAATTGCCTTCATATTTAGTTTTATTCTATCTCTTTCCAAATTAAATTCATACATACTTACACCTTTTCGCCCCATCTTTTAAAACCACTTATCTCAATACCAAATTTATCTAAAATTTTAGCAACAATATGTCTATTCATATCTTCAATGCTTAAAGGTTTATTGTAATAAGTAACCATTGGAGGTATAATCATTGCGCCGGCTTGAGATAAAGTTAGCATGTTTTTTAAATGTATTGCACTTAAAGGGCTTTCTCTTGGAACTACAACTAATCTTCGCCCTTCTTTTAATGTGACATCTGCTGACCTAAGCAGCAGATTATCAGAATATCCACTTGCAACACCAGCAATAGTTTTCATACTGCATGGAATTATAACCATGCCTTCTGTTTTATAAGTTCCGCTGGCTAAGCTATCACCAATATTATTTATATCATAAACATTATCAGCTAGATTTTTTACTTCTTCAATTGTGTATTCAGTTTCATCTTTTATTGTTAGTTGTGCGCCATTTGAAATTACTAAATGAGTTTCCCAATCTAAAAACTCCTTCATTATTTCTAATAAACTTATGCCTAGTATGGCACCACTAGCTCCACTCATTCCAACTATCAGCCTTTTTTTGTTAGTTTGTTTTTCCAAAATACTAAACCTAACCTTAAAATATTTTTGATGTTACATAATTTATTTAGATTATACCACATTTTTTTATAATAAAACAATTAATATCAAGAAAATATAAATAATTCATGAATTTATACTTGACAACACTATTTTATTGTACTATATTTAAGTGGACTAGGGGTGCCTGATGAGTTAGGCTGAGAGGAAACCGTGTAATGTTTTAAACCCTGAAGCGGTGAGAACTGCTTTGTACCTGATCCAGATAATGCTGGCGTAGGGATGTATATATAATTGCTTACAGGGCTTTTTGGCAAATGTACATATACGTACCTCTCCGGTAATTGGAGAGGTATTTTTATTAAAAAGGAGGAAATAAAATGAATGCAAATGTAGCTATTCAAGTTTTACCACAGGTTAATACAACTGAGGAAGTTATAAGAATTGTTGATGAGGTAATTAATTATATCAAAAGCACAGGATTAACATATTATGTAGGTCCATGTGAAACAGCTATTGAAGGAGATTACGAAGAACTGATGGAAGTAATTAAAAACTGTCAGTATATAGCTATTAAAGCCGGTTGTCCAAAAGTAGCATCTTATGTAAAAATTAGCTTTGCGCCAGAGGGCGGTGTGCTTACAATTGACAAAAAAGTTACAAAACATCATAAATAAAGTATCACCCATATTAGCAATATCAGTAATTTTAATTACATGGCAGATACTTTCATCAACCGGAATAGTTCCAAAATTCATGCTGCCATCCCCTATAGATGTGGTTATGGCTTTTGTTAATGACTTTAGACTCCTCATGTCTCATGCAGGGACAACTCTCTCTGAAGCTTTCTTGGGATTATCTATAGGTATATTGTTTGGATTTATTGTAGCAATAATTATGGACAGATTTCAGGTTGCATATAGAGCAATCTACCCTGTTCTTGTTATTACACAAACAGTTCCTACAGTTGCTATTGCGCCTCTATTAGTGCTTTGGTTGGGATATGGAATACTACCCAAAATTACATTAATTGTCATTACATCGTTTTTCCCAATTACAATTGGACTATTGGATGGTTTTCGCTCCACTGATACTGATGCTCTAAACCTATTGCGTGCAATGGGTGCAAGTAGAATGCAGCGGTTTGTTCACATTAAACTTCCAAGTTCTTTAAGTCATTTTTTTGCAGGACTTAGAATTTCTGTATCTTATTCTGTAATTGGTGCAGTAGTTGCAGAGTGGCTAGGCGGTTTTAGCGGATTAGGTGTTTACATGACAAGAGTAAGAAAATCATATTCGTTTGATAAGATGTTTGCGGTTATATTTTTTATTTCTATTATTAGTTTATTGCTAATGTTAGGAGTTACATTTATTCAAAAAGTAACAATGCCATGGGAAAGAAAAGAATCTATTAAAAATTAAGAAAAAAGAGGTATTAAATTCATGAAAAAGATAATATGCATATTATTAATAGCTGTTTTATCATTAACAGCATGTGCAGAAAAAAATAATAATCAAAATTCAACTGAAAATTCTGATAAAAAAGAAAAAATTGGAATTGTCCTTGACTGGACACCTAATACAAATCATACTGGTTTATATGTTGCACAAGCAAAAGGATACTTTGATGAGGCCGGCTTTGATGTAGAAATTATGCAGCCACCAGAGGGAAGTACAACATCTTTAATTGGATCCGGAGGAGCAGAATTTGGTATTAGTTTTCAAGATACATTAGCACCTGCTTTTGCATCTGATAATCCTATGCCCGTTACGACTGTAGCAACTATTATTCAGCACAATACTTCTGGAATAATATCTTTAAAAGATACGGGTATTGACAGTCCATCTAAATTAGCTAGCCATTCTTATGCTACATGGGATTCACCAATCGAACTTGCCATTATAAAAAAAATTGTGGAAGATGATGGCGGAAATTTTGATAATATTAAATTAATTCCAAATACAGTAACTGATGTAGTAACTGCACTTCAAACTGATATAGAATCAGTTTGGGTATACTATGCTTGGGATGGAATTGCAACACAAGTTGCCGGTCTTGATACAAACTATTTAAACTTTGCTGATTATGGCGAAGAGCTTGACTACTACAATCCTGTTATTATAGCAAATAATGATTATCTCAAAAACAACCCTGAGCAGGCTAAAAAAGTATTAGCAGCAATTAAAAAGGGTTATGAGTTTGCTATAGAAAATCCTGATGAAGCAGCAGATATACTGTTACAAGCAGTACCGGAATTAGATGAAGAACTTGTAAGATCTAGTCAAAATTGGTTGGCAGGACAATATAAAGCAGAAGTTGACCAATGGGGTTACATAGACCCAGCTAGATGGGATGCCTTTTATGCTTGGCTGTTTGAAAATGGTTTAATTGAAAAAGAAATACCTGCTGGAACAGGCTTTACTAACGAGTTTTTATCTGAATAACTTCCAATTTGAAAGGATTTATATATGAATAAGCTAACCGCTAATAATATCACTGTCAGCTATGATGGAATAAAAATTATTGAAGATATTTCTATTGAACTAAATGAGTATGAAATTGTGTGCCTTTTAGGTGTAAGCGGCGGTGGAAAAACTACATTGTTCAATGTGATATCAGGTTTGTTGCTTCCTGATACAGGAACTGTTTTATTAGACGGGGAAAACATAACTGGTAAAGCCGGAAAAACAAGTTACATGCTTCAAAAAGATTTGCTTTTGCCTTTTAAAACTATTATAGATAATGTTTCCCTTCCCCTGTTAATTAAGGGTATGAAAAAGCAAACCGCAAGAGCAACTGCTTCAAAATATTTTGATGAGTTTGGTTTAACCGGAACTGAAAAGAAGTTTCCTCATCAATTATCAGGTGGCATGAGACAAAGGGCAGCACTGTTGAGGACATATTTATTTTCTAATAAAGTAGCATTGCTTGATGAACCATTCAGTGCTCTTGATACCATTACAAAAAGCAATATGCACCAATGGTATTTAGACATAATGGAACAAATTAAGCTCTCCACATTATTTATTACTCATGATATAGACGAGGCTATTTTATTGTCAGATCGAATTTACATTTTATCAGGAAAGCCCGGAAAAATAGTAGATGAAATTAAAATTAAAGAGTCAAAGCCTAGAAGCAAAGAATTTATAGTAAGTGAAGAATTTATGAACTATAAAAGACATATTTTAAGGATATTAGAACAATAAAAAACTAAAAATCAGTAATAGTATGAGTGGATACGTTACTGATTTTTAGTTAAATCAATTTGACACATAGTATACTGTTACCACCTGAAACCGTGATGCTCAGCTTTAACTAAACTAGTCCACTTTAAATTTAGAAATAATATCTCTCAGCTTCTGACTAAGTTGATTTAAATTTTCAGATGTCTGTGATATTTCAGTCATAGATGCATTTTGTTCCTCGCTGCTTGCTGATACTTCTTCTGCAATTGCTGCATTTTCCTGAGAAGCATCAGATATCATTTGTATCTTGCTGGCTATATTGTTTGTGTTATCTCCAATTTCTTCAAAAGATAAACTTATTGCATGAATATTGTCAATCATATCTTCTATCTCTTTAGTCATTCCCTTAAATATTTCATCTGTTTCATCAACAGCATTTTTTTGTTCTTTAGCTATTAAATCTGCGTGATTAATTTGTTCAATAGCAACTTCAGTATTCATGTTTATTCTTTCTAAAATTTCCTCAATTTCTTTTGCTGCTTCTGAAGAGCCAGCTGCCAAAGTTTTTACTTCATTTGCTACAACAGAAAAGCCTCTTCCATGTTCTCCAGCCCTGGCTGCTTCTATTGATGCATTTAATGCTAATAAATTAGTTTGTTGAGATATTTTAGTTATTGTTGTAAGTATTGCACTAACTTCTTTTGCTTCTTGAGCAAGTTTTCCAACCACCTCTGTAACTTGCTTAAAAGCCATTAAGTTTTCTTCTGTCTTTATACTTTGATTTGTCACAGCTTCAAGACCATTTTTAATTAGTTTCCTGGCTTCATCTACTGAACCATTTATATTTTCAATTTTGTTACTGTTTTTATCCATATCTTCAGCTATGCTTTGAATTTTATAGGAAATATCACTAACATTTTCTGCTTGTTCACTAGATCCTATTGCTATAGATTGAATAGATGTTGAAACTTGCTCTACGGCACTTTGATTTTGTTTGGTAGAATTGTTTAACTCCTCTGCTGCACATGCAACCCCTTCCGAGCTGTTTTTTACTTGACAAACTATATCTCTAATTTTTTCTATAAATTTTGTAACTTCATCTCCTAGAATTTCTAGTTCATCTCCTGTTTTAATCTGAATTTTTCTAGTTAAATCGCCTCCAGCTTCACTTAGTTCTTTGAATCTTTCAACTAAATGACGAATTGGTTTTGCTATTCTTCGAACCATAAATATCAGAAGCCCCAGAACTACAAGGATTGATACAACTAAAAGAATAGAAATATATGAACTTATATTTTTAATAAGCACATCAACAATATTTTTAGTATGACCAATAAAAACGACGCCCACATTAGTACCATCAGCACCTATTAATGGTACGTAGGATGCTACATAATCTATACCCAAAATATTTGCTTCACTTACATATATGTTACCGTCTTCATAGGTGTTTTTTATAACCTCTGGATTATTCAAAGTAATACCTACAAGCCTATTGTCTGCATCTGTTGTCCATGTAGCGCTACTGTTAGCATCTGCTTCTGAAGTTTGTTGATTTTCAAAAGTAGATACAATGCTTGTAGTTCCTTCATAGATTATGACTTCTTTGTCAAGTATGGATTTTAATTTATCAACAGTACTTGTTTGTCCAAAAACATATCCGGTAGAAACTGCTCCTATAATTTCACCAGAGTTATTCTTAAGTGGACCTCCTGCTCTAATAGAAAGGTGTACGACTTTACCTTTTTCTATTCCCACATTTCTTTCACCATTTAGAGCTTTTTGTATATTAATCTGATTTGCTATATTGTCCCCGAATTTTTCCATGTCATGTGCTCGTACAAAAACATTTCCTTCTTTATCTGTCACAACAACATATTCAAATCCAAATGCATCCATTATGGATCTCCCGATTTCACCTGCTTTATCTCTGTCGCCATTTTCTAAAGCTTCTATCAGTTCTTCAGATTCTTCAAACCAGCTCAGAGAATCATAAGCTGCTTTTTCTAAATTATCTATTTCTGTTAAGATAACCTCCCCATCCTTATAACTCTCATCAGCAAAATAATTTTCAAGTTGATTGTTTACAGTAATAAATACACCTAAATTGAGAATAACAAGCATTGCTGCTAAAACACAGGCAATAGGTATGATCAGTTTCGTACTAATGCTTTTTCTTTTAATTTTTCTTCTAAGCAAATGAATTCACTCCTTTTTCAATATTATATTACGACCTACATCATATACCCTATTTATATATATTTAAACATATTTCCCAATATAATGATATTTTTATTATTTATATGACATTAAATTGATACTTATATTTTTTATACAAATTACTTATTTTCTGTCATGGTCAAACTTCTTAAGCCTCAACAAAATAGAAATAATGAGTAATTGTTGTGACTTAAATTATAACTTAATTTTTATATACATTTTAAATACAAATAACTTTTTTCATTATAAACAACATTATTTAAAATTATTAAAACATATATTGGTAACTTTTATTAAGTTCACACATAAAATACAAGAAAATTGTAAAGTAAAAGGAGGCCTCATGAGTTATCAATATGATGCTGCCATAATTGGCGGCGACCTAAGGCAAACCTATCTAGCTTACATTTTAGAAAAATCAGGTTATATGGTAATTACATTTGGATTAAATAATGTTATACCAAACTACAATCCCAATTTTGCAAACTCTGTTGAGCATGCAATGGCATCAAGCAAAACAATTATTTCACCCATTCCTTTTTCAAGAGACAAAATTTACATTACTGGTCTAGATAACAATACTTCTGAAAATATTCATAAGTTATCTGTAGAAACATTTTTAAAAAACCTGCATCATGAACATTATCTAATTGGTGGTAATATCTTTGATAGAGTAGTAGAATTCTGCTCAAAAGAGAATATTCCTTATTTTGATTTAATGAAAAATAGTAATATTGCACTGCTCAATACGATTGCAACAGCAGAAGGTGCCATTGCAGAAGCAATATATAGGAGCAGCATTAATCTTCACCAAAGCAATGCTTTAGTTTTAGGTTATGGTAAATGTGGAAAAGTATTGGCATCAAAATTACAAGCAATTGGTGTAAAAGTCACAGTTGCCGCTAGAAGAAAAAATGCATTGGTAGAAGCATATACTAATTGCATCGAAGGTATAGAACTTAACACGATAAAATCAAAAATCAAAAATTTTAATTATATTTTCAATACAATACCCTCTATAATCTTAGATGAAAAACTGCTTTTGTTTTTATCTCCTGAAACAACTATTATAGATATTGCATCCTCTCCAGGTGGGGTTGATTATGAAGCAGCAAAAAATCTTAATTTAAATGCACACTTATGCTTAGGTATTCCAGGTAAAACATCACCAAAATCTTCTGCACAAATTTTGGCAGATGCTATTTTACCAATTTTAAAAGAAAGGAAAGATTAAATTGATATTATCAGGCAAAAATATAGGAATTGGTATTACTGGTTCCTTTTGTACGTTTGACAAAGTAATACCTCAAATTGTGAAACTAGTTGAGCTAGGCGCAAATGTATATCCAGTTTTATCTGACAATGCAAGATCTATTGACAGCAGATTTGGAGATGCAAAGGATTTTACAGAAATAATATTTGATATTACCAGAAATAAATTAATTACTACAATCGAAGATGCAGAGCCTATAGGCCCAAATGAAATGTTTGATATTTTTTTAATAGCACCATGTACCGGAAACACTCTAGCTAAACTTAATAATGCCATAACAGATACTCCTGTACTTATGGCTGCAAAAGCTCATCTAAGGGGCAGTAAACCAGTTGTAATTTCTATTTCAACAAATGATGCCCTTGGTATGAATTTTAAAAATATCGCTACACTTTTTAATACAAAAAATATCTATTTTGTTCCGTTTGGTCAAGATAACTACAAATCAAAACCTAATTCAATGGTAGCTCATATTGATCAAATTGTTCCAACATTGGAAATGGCTTTAGAACGCAAACAAATTCAGCCAGTCATTTATTGACATAAATAAACATTAAATAATCGCTGTAATTCAACTATTGAACCTACAGCGATTTTACTACGGTTTTTTAAATAATATGTTGTTTATTTTAGATATATAATATATAATCATCATTATAAAACAGTTGCAATTAGGGGGTATACTTTGAATAACTTTTTTGTAAGAACTATTAAATTAATATTTGGATTATTTCTTTATGCGCTAGGATTAGTCCTAAGCATTAACGCAAATATTGGTCTTGCACCTTGGGATGCTTTTACCATTGGTGTATCTCATGTATCTGGTATATCTTATGGTAAAATTAGTATTATAACTGGTATATTTATTTTATTTATTATTGTAAAGTTTTTAAAAGAAAAAATAGGTATAGGAACCATTTTAAATACTGTACTAATAGGCGTATTTGTAGATGGATTACAATATTTAAATTTAATACCTTACATGACAAACTTTTTTTTAGGAATATTAATGCTTTTATGCGGACAATTTGTTGTTAGTTTAGCATCCTATTTCTATATAAGTACAAGTTTTGGTTGTGGCCCCAGAGACTCTCTAATGGTTGGACTTAGCAAAAAATTCCCAAGTGTTTCAATTGGTATCATTCGTGGAGGTATAGAAGGAACTGTTCTTATTATAGGATGGCTTCTGGGGGCTAAAGTTGGCTTAGGAACAGTAATTGCAGTTTTTGGAATGGGTTTTATCATTCAAACTACTTTCAGGTTATTACATTTTGATGTTAAATCTATCGTTCACGAAAGTATTTTTCAAACAGCAGCAAATTTCAAAGTATATTTGTGTAAAATAGTTGAACATGAATAACATGAATTTTAATAATTAATTTTCATTACCCACTTTAATGAATTCAAATAAATCATCATATATTTTTCTTGTGTTACATTTGAATAGGTTTCCAGAGCATCTATTTTATTCCACTTTGAATTCTCACAATTAATTACAAAATCTAATACCTTTCTAATTTCATTGTTTTCTCCAAGCAATGCTTTTCTAACATCTTCTGCTAATGGCAATTCATCGACTATTTCTTCCATGTGTCGATTCAACAAAACATCTATAGAAGAAAACATCCCTGAAATGAAAAACTCCAAGCTATCCTTTTCTCTACCTATTTCATGTGATAACAATTCCATTATCTTTGCTCTAGTAAGGCAATTTTTTATTAGCTCTTTGTTATCCACACTCTGAACGTCCTTTAGCATCATCAGGTATATCCACTCTTTTATTTGTTTTAACCCAAATCTAACAAGTGCCATTTTAATAGACTTAATTTCATGTTTTGCTTCATAAAAGACAGAGTTTGCAACCTTCAGCATTTTATATGACAAATCTATATCTGTTTCAATAATTGCAGAAATTCTTTGATAATCTGGTTCTTCATGGTTCAATTCTTCAACAATTCTAAGTAAGTTCGTATTTAAACTCCCAATATCCTTACCTTTTATTACTACAGGCTTACTAAAAAAATATCCCTGAAAGTAATTATACCCCATGTCTATAGCATGTTGATATTCTTCTCTCGTTTCTACTTTTTCTGCTAAGAATTTTATTTTATGTTTATACTTTTTTATGAGCTCTCTTTGCTTGGTATAATTTACAATTGGGAATTCAATTTTGATAATGTGAGCTAATTCTATGAGTGGGATATATAATTCATCAAATACAAAATCATCTAGTGCTAGTATATATCCTTGTTCTCTTATTTCTTTACATGCATCAATAAGCTCATTACTAATATTTACCCTTTCTAAAACCTCTACAACAATTGCTTCTTTAGGTAACAATAAAGGAATCCTTTTTAAAATCATATCTTCAGAAAAATTTATAAATGCTCTTGTTCCATTTGTAAGTTCACTAAATTCCATTGCTAAAAAAGCATTGTTAATTAATTCTGCAGTTGACTGAGTATCATCAATGCCCTCATAAAAATTATTCATACTCCTTCTGTATAACAACTCATACCCTGTAACTTTCATTTTGGGGTCAAAAATAGGCTGACGTGCCACATAAACGTCCATAAAAGATCTCCTTAAATCTAATAATTTAAATCATATATTTTATTTTCATTATTAATTGTAATGCCTTCGTTAATATTACTTATATTTATATACCCATAAACAGAAAAATTAATAAATAAATTTATAAATATTTTTTATATAACAATATATTTAAACGATACCTTAAACACATTAATGAAACAGTTACTTCACCTAGTTATAAAAAGCTATACATTTGAAATCAAATGTATAGCTTTTAAAAATATAAACATTAAATTTATACCAGAGAAGAAAGCACAGATGTTTTGGTTACAATTCCTCTTAGTACATTATCATCATTAACAACAGCAATTGGAAAATTCGCTTCTACTGCAAGGGGAAGAACATCATTAATCAATGTATCTTCGGTTGTTGTTACTGTATCGCTTATTATAAAATCAAATAATGGAAGATTTTCTTTATTTGCTTTTACTGCTGAATCAATAGTTATAACACCTTTAAATCTCATTTTACCATCTACTGCATATGCACTAGATACAGAATTTTGTCTCATTTCACGAATTGCATTAATCGCTGAATCCTTTTCTCGAACAAGGCAAGATGGTGTAATCATAATATGCTTAACACTCAATACCCTTGTTTTATCAGCACTATCAATAAACCTCTTGACATAGTCATCAGCCGGATTTGCAGACATATTTTCTGGTGTATCTATTTGAATAACTTTACCGTCCCTCATTATTGCTACAGTATCACCAAGCTTAAACGCCTCGTTAATATCATGTGTAATAAATATTACGGTTTTTTCTAATTTTCGCTGAATAGATAATAGTTCAAACTGCATATCCTTTCTTACTAGAGGGTCAAGAGCAGAGAAGGGTTCATCCATTAATAATACTTCTGGATCATTTGCTAAGGCTCTAGCCAGTCCAACTCTTTGTTTCATACCTCCAGAAAGGCTTGTAATCAAATTATTTTCCCATCCTTCAAGACCTACTAGTTTTGTCATATCCATAGCCTTTTTTTGTCTTTCAGCTTTAGATACACCTTTAACCTCTAATCCATAGGCTACATTGTCCATTACACTTCTGTGAGACATTAAGCCAAAATTCTGAAATACCATTGATATTTTATTTCTCCTGAATTCTAACAACTCTTTTTTATCAAGTTTTTCTACTTCTTTATTTTCGTAATTTATTTTGCCTGATGTTGGTTTCAAAAGGCGATTAAAACATCTAACCAATGTAGATTTTCCAGATCCAGATAGTCCTATTATAACAAATATTTCACCACGCTTAATTTTCATAGATACATCCCAAAGCGCAACTGTGACACCTGTTTTCTTTAATACTTCTTCTTTTTCAGCGCCGTCTCTCATCATTTTAGAAGCTTCTTTTTTATTCATTCCATATAGTTTTGAAATATTACTTACTTCAATAATATTTTCTGATTCCTTAGTTTCAACAACGTTCTTAATATTTTTGTCTTCCTTTTGTGCATTTAACTTATCAGGTTCATTAATATTATTAATTTGTTTATTTTCCATTATTCAGTCACCTCACTTTTCTTAATCAATCCTTGTGTAAGGCGATCGAGTATTATTGCAAGCATAACTATTGCTATACCTGGCATCAGTGCTTTACCCATTTCTACTCTATTTGTTGCAAGCAGTATTTCTAATCCTAATCCTTCGGCACCTATTAAAGCACATGTAACAACCATAGACATTGCCATCATAATAGTTTGATTTACACCCGTCATAATAGTAGGTAGTGCTTGTGGAATTTGAACCTTTACAAGCGCTTGCAGCTTTGTAGAACCAAATGCTATAGCAGCTTCTTTCACCTCTGAATCCACATGCATGATACCATGACTTGTCATTCTAACCATTGGAACAACAGAATATATTGTAGTTGCTAACAATGCAGGAGTTGCTCCTGTACTAAACAAAATAACTGCCGGTACCAAATATACAAAGGTAGGCATTGTTTGCATTAAATCCAATATTGGTCTAATAATCTTTTCTGCACGTTTGCTCATAGCAATAAATATCCCAAGGGGAAAACCAATTACTAGTGATAAGGTTACAGAAGCAATTACAATGCTTAGAGTTGCTATCATATGTGTCCACAGTCCACTGCTTCCTATAAAAATAAGCATAGCTCCAAACATTAGACCTACATATACCTTTTTACTTATCCTATATCCTAAATATGCAACTATAAGTATCAGTATAAACCAAGGAATCATGGTTAAAAACCAATTGATTCCCTTAATAGAGTCTATAATAATGGATTTAAATGCACTTAATATTTCACGGTTATTCTTACTGAAAAGTTTCACCGCATCATCTATTGTCGATCCCAAATTAAATTGCCATGATTCTGGGAACGAAAAAATGTAATTATCCAATTATGTCAAATCTCCTTTCACGAATGGTTTGACTAAAGTATAGCGCGAACTTTGTCGGCTTTATCTTTTGGCAACCACTCATCTAATAAATTGTCATGTTCTTTAAGCAACCATTTTGCAGTTTCTTCATGTGTAGCTTTTGTTTCATCAAGATATGCTAAAGCTTCACTTATTACAGCGCTGCCTGTTTTGTATTTTGTGAAAAATTCAAGCAACTCAGGTGCCTTTTCAGCAAAATATTTACTAGTTACAATTTTAAGTTCCTGAGATGGATATGCGCATTTTCCTTCTGGATATAACTCTGGATCATAAGGTGCATCGTCTAGTAACACTATATCCAATTTACCGCTAACCCAAGTTGGTTCATAACAATATCCAACCCATGGTTCACCTAGGTTATATGCTGATACTAATGATGCAAATAAAGTAGCTTCACTACCTAATCTTGTATATTTGTACATTTCATCTAAACCATAGTATTCATATTTTTTGTAAAGAATTTCATCAGCCATCCAGCCTGGGATTCCCCCATATATACGTCCCATTGATTCATCTTCATCATCTGGAAAAAGATCTGCATAATTTTTTAAGTCCTCAACTGTTTTTAAATCTGGAGCCATTGGCTCTATGCCACGCTCTGCATCTCCTTCAATCACATATCTAGGAACATATACTCCCTGATTACTATCTGGAACTAGAACTCCTATATCAACAATATCTCCATTAGCTAAATCATCAGGATAACTAACAACATTGTCTGTCCAACTTTCAATATCAATATCAATATCACCTGATACTAATGCTTGCCAGTTCATGGTAGATGAACCTGTTGAAGTTTCAAATGTGTATCCTTCATAAGCATTTTCAACTATTAATTTAGCTATTTCATTATGTAACATTTGGCTGTCCCAGCCATTACCGGTTGCAATAATATTTACAGGATCCTTTTTCTCATCTTTTGGTTGTTCACTTGCTTGTCCATCTGGTTGTTCTGCAGCCGGTTCATTTGCACATCCTGTAAACATAAACACAGAAATAACAAGTACAATCATTAATGCTAATACTTTTTTCATACTTTCCTCCAATAGTTTTATTTATTTTTATTATTGAAAACCAAAGAAAAGGTTAACAATAATCCCAATTAATGGGTATATTAAATAAAAATATTTGCTTGTTAAAACAAACATTTTATTTTTTAAATTTAATTGTATTTACTTAAAAACAATAAACATATTTAATAATATGTTCTGCCTGTCATTTTTTATTTTTATCGTTGTTTATTAAAATAGAATTGTTGATACATTAATGCTATGTAATTAATGTAAATAAATAAGGCTTTAAGAATATCTCATATACATATCCATTCCTTTTAAATCAATAAAAAGCAAATGCCAAAGTATATTTGATAGCTATGATATATTAAATACAAGGTCAATTATTAAATTGTGTGCAAATTGTATAAACCGTACAATTAATTATAACACAATATTCGTGCTTGTCAACTAAAATTTAGTTATGTCAAATTATGTCGAAATTAGCAATGTGCATTTTAAGCCAATCTTTAATGTCTACTAACTAGTTAATTATGTGTCAAAATCTAAACAAAATCATATATGAATGTTTTTTTTTGTGCATATGTTTATGTTTATTCAGTGTATTGAATTTTAATAACCCTACTGCAAATTATGGCTAATATCATTTTATTTTGCCTATTTTTAATAACATTTTCATGAATGAATCTACTAAAAAAACCAAAGCGGTAAAACTATATCCGTTTTGGTTTTTTGTTTGTAATATTTATTTAAATCTGATGCATATCAATTAAATCTAGTTTTACATTAAAATCTTCTCTCGGTAATCCATAGTCATCATATTCGCATTCTCCTACTTGATTGTCATATGGATCATCTCTAAGATGTTTTTTTGGTGGATCAAATTCATGTTGGAATTCTGAAGCAGCCGGCATCCTAAATGGATCTACGTTTCCAAAATAAAAATTCCAACTTTCCTTATCTCCTCGTCTATATGCTCCCCCTCCAAAGGATGGATCTGCAAACAGCCATCCATATGGCTCTATGTAAAATTCTGCCCAATCATGACATCCAACATAATGTGGAGTAACATATAATCCTGATTGCCATCTGGCAGGAATTCCAACACATCTGCACAATGTTATAAACAATAAAGCTTGAACTCCACAATCTCCCTTTAAGTTTAAAGCTGCATATTCAGGTATATTTGTAATAGTAAAATACTTTCTCATATATGAATACATAACTTTTGTAGTTATAAAATCATAAATTTTTCTTGCTTTTATTAAATGATTTTTTTCATCACCTATTAATTCCTTGGCCAACTCTTTTATATATGGAGTAAACATAATATGCGGTGCATGTTCCTCCGTATCAAAACTTGGTTGAATTTCTTCAACTATAGATGGGTCTAAGTTAACATATTTCAGATGGTTTTCATATGTATATTCCACTAAAAACTCATGGTCTTCTTTTAATTTTTCCTCAAAAAATGCAGTTCTCTGTGGATAGTCATCAGATGAAATATATTTCGCTTCATTTTTTAATATATTTATATTTTTTACTTGCCTATAATTTATTGGTAAAGGCAGATGAACTCTAATATTTTCATTTACCTTTGCATATTCTTCTTTAATCTTTATTGAAGTTCTTAAATGGATAAAATAAGATACTTCACCTTTTTCCTTCATCATCTTTATATTATCAATTAAAATCTGTTCTTTTTCTTCATTAGCAGATTGAACATCTTTGTTCAATAATCTTTTTACAATATCGGGCCTAGTTTTTAACAAGTTGCTATAAAAGCTGTCATTAAAGAAAACCTTTCCATTTATCAGCATCCAGTCTGCAGCACTTTCTTCTTGCAAAGCAATAAGCTCTTCTTTAGTAAAATTTTTTACATTAGATTGCATTATATTTAATGCTTCTTCAAAAGAATATGTATACTCTTTCTGGATAATTTTAATAATGTCTTTTTCAATTTCTAATCGTTTTCTCAGAACTAACGGAATTTCCTTTTTAAGCCTAGTATTTATCAGCTTCAGCGTACCATCAAAATCACCATTATATTTTAATTTTAACACATCCTCAGGCAAACTAACCTTTAAATATTCCAAATCATTATACATACAATCACCCTTTGCTTTATATAATATAATCATTTCATATTTCTTCTTTTACTCTTCTTATTTTAGCTCCTAAATTCATGAATTTATTTTCTATGTGTTCATATCCCCTATCTATATGATAAATGTCTGTTATTTCTGTCAAACCTGCGGCCACTAATCCAGCTATAATAAGAGCTGCTCCTGCTCTTAGGTCTGTTGCTTGTACAACTGTTCCCTTTAATTCACTTGTTCCTTCAATTTTAGCGTGTTTTTTCGTAAAGTTTATATTTGCACCCATTTTTTTTATTTCATTAACATACTTAAATCTATCCTCTGATACACCTTCTACAACAATACTATCCCCTTTTAGAGATGATAACAAAACAGTCATTGGTTGCTGCAAGTCAGTAGGAAAACCAGGATATGGCAATGTCTGAATGTTTACAGGTTCTAATTCTTTCTCATAAAAAATTCTCATGGAATCTCCATACTCTTCTATGCCCATCCCCATTTCTTTTAGCTTTGCAGTAACAGGCTCTAAATGTTTTGGGATTATATCATCAATTATTATATCCCCTTTAGTTGCTGCTGCAGCTATCATATATGTTCCTGCTTCTATTTGATCAGGTATAACCCTATATGTGCAACCAGTAAGTTCTTTTACTCCATTTATTTTTATAACGTCGGTACCTGCTCCTTTTACATCTGCACCCATTGAATTTAAAAAGTTGGCAGTATCAACAATATGCGGCTCCTTAGCTGCATTTTCAATAATTGTTTTGCCTTCAGCATATACAGCAGCTAACATAATATTAATTGTTGCCCCAACACTAACTACATCTAAATAAATTCTATTTCCAACAAGCTTGTCAGCTTGTACATTTATTCTCCCTTCAGAAGTTATATCAACTGTTGCCCCTAAAGCTTCAAAGCCTTTTATATGCTGATCTATAGGTCTTTCCCCTATAGCACATCCTCCTGGCAATAAAGTTGATGCCCTTTTAAATCTTCCTAAACCTGCACCAAGTAAATAATATGACGCTCTTATTTTTTTTGATAGTCCGTTTTTCAAATAGCAACTATGTAAATTCGTTGCATCTATTGACATTGACATGTCATCTAAAAATTCTACACTTGCACCTATTTCAGTTAATATCTCTTCTAAAACATTAACATCATTAATCCTTGGTACATTTTGAATAATACATTTACCTTGACATAAAATAGTAGCAGGAATTATTGCAACTGCTGCATTTTTAAATCCACCTATATTTACTTTACCTTTTAGTTTTGTTCCACCCTCTATCACAAACTTTGACATATATATATCCTCTCAATAATAATCAGTTTTATATTAATATTTTACAAAAACAACTTTTTCTCCGCAATTATACTTTGGTGGAATACTAGGTATCCCTCTACAGCGGATATAATTCTACCATACAATAATATACTATTTTTAACTTATTTTCAACTAAATTAAATTACAACAACACAAAAAATATTATTTTTTCAATTTTAGTCAAAACTTGATAGGTATTTTTGAGAACCATCATTAAAAATAACTTTCCAAGTTGGATCTGCATTAATTTTCTTTATATATTTCCAATTTTCATTCTCTATACTATAATACTTCATCTTTATTTCAACAATATCCTTATCTTTAATGTCATCATACGTCATAAGTCTGGGCAAGGCCTCAATAGCTGAAATCGTCCTTATTTTATCTTTTATTTCTATTACAGCATTAATTTTCTGCATCTCAAACGCATACAGCCCTTCTTTATCAAACAAAAACCTCATATAAGAGTTGTCTATGCTACTGTTATTATAATTTTGTGTATAAGTAACATAACTGCCATTTTCAGAAATGTATTTGTAAGATTCTATAAACCCTGAAGCATCTATACCCTTTTCCTCAATAAAAGTATTAATACTTTTATTTATTAGTTCATCGTCAACAATTTTTCCTGAAATCATGTTTCTTTTTGTAAATCTTATTTTCTTTCCATCTATTATTTCTAAAATCTGATTTTTGTCGTTTGTATATCTATATACATCTTCTTTTGCTACTACGCTTTTTCCCAAATATTTTTGTACTAAAGCATTATTAACTTCTATCATTTCATATTCCGTATCTAAAACTGGAAGTACATATATATCCTCTGGAATTTCACATTTAATATTTATATTTTTACTTTTTAATAAGTTTTCGACATCTTCAAGAAAATCTTTATCTAAATTAACATTGAAATTTTCTGTAAATATATTGCTGAATGTTGACATCAAAAGAAAAATATTCAAGATTATAAATGCAATTATAAGTATTGTATTAGATCTATTCCAATCCATTTTTCATCACCACTCTTCAATTAATTTACCTGTTATTGCATTAAATATATAACTTTTATTCCCTACTTCAATCACCCACACAACTCTTAACATTTGCTCTTTTTGAACTCTTGATAGATCAAAGTATCCAAGATAAATATTGCTTATATCTTTTATCATTTCTGATTTCAGTGGTTTCAATTCCATCGCATCATCTACAGGTTCATAGTTTTGAATATTCTTGTTTATTACCTCTGTTGCTGATATAATATCAAAATTTTGCATATATGCCATTTGATTTTCATCTATATTTCTTATAAAACGCTTATATGAAACAACGCTGTCTCCTATAACATCAATTTGTAAGGCTGCATTATCTCTAACTTTACTGAACATTATGGGTCTATCTAAAATTTTATAAGAAAAAATAAATCGATATCCGTAGTTACCTTCTATTTGAATACTTTCTATATTGCTTAAATAACCATACTTTGGAAATCCTAAAAAATTATCTGTAAAATTAATAGCTGTTATAAGACTTTTATGTATATTCTGATTATTGCTAAATTCTAAGTTTGAATCGTAAAAATCCAATTGTCCTTCTGCATTAATTTTTAATATCTTTTCTGTTCTATAACCATAAATTAGATTCCCATTAACTTCAACTGATTTCCTTACATATTCATAGTTATTTTTAAAATAATCTTTAGCTATTTTATTAATATAGGCTGTATCAAAGACATCTAATTCAGATTGAACGAATATTGGATTGAGAGCAGATTGTTCCAAGGGTACAGGGATTTGTATTTTTTCATCACCTATTTTTTCTTCAAATGAATATTTTGTAGAATTACTATAATCTATTTTCTCTATTATACTAAATATATTATCCGTATTGATTTTATCGCTTTCTATTTTAATTGTGCTTTCCCCATTATAAATATATATACGATTTTTATTGTCCAAATCAACAATTATATTTTTAATATTTTTTATATCTTCATTTAACTTGCTATTTTCTATTTTCATTTGATCTGTAAAAATTTCTACAGGTATATTAATTGGAAAATCAAATTTAAGATATTGTGTTGGAAATGCTACAGATGAATTAATACCACTATTACCATTGTAATTTTCAAATCCATCGTTAATTATATCTATCGCCTTTAACCACAAATTATACTTATCATCCGAGTATAATACAGTATAATTATCTTTGTATTTAATAATATTTTTAAATGGCTCGATAACATTCCACACATTAGTTTTAGGAATAACTTCTTCTTTTATATTGTCCTCTTCGTTAAAATTATACATCAAAAAATCCGGTAGCTGCAGCCATACATAACTGCCTAAATAAACACAAGCAACTACCATTATTATTAATATTAAATTTTTTAATTTTTGATATATCATAATAAGCCTCTTATATTATTTCAAGTCCTGGAATTATTATTTTAATTTCTGTTCCATTTTGAACTTCACTATTTACAATTATTGTACTATCATGTGCTTCTGCTATTTGCTTTGCTATTGAAAGGCCAAGACCTGTACCTCCCATTTTCCTTGTCCTTGCTTTATCAACCCTATAAAATCTATCAAATATTCTCATCTGATCCCCTTTAGGTATACCTATTCCGTCATCTTTTATACTTATTACTACATTTTGATTGTCTTCAAATGCACTTATCCACACATTTCCATTTGTTGGAGTGTATTTTACTGCATTTCCTGCTATATTAAGCATTATTTGTTCAAATCCATCCCTGTCAAACAATATATTCAAATTCTCTGAAATTGATTCAATATGCATTTTTATATTTTTATTTTTTGCTACAATTCGAAGCTTCCTACAAACATCCATAACCATTTCATTTACATTTAACTTTTCTTTTGTCCAGTTAGTTTGCTCATAATCCATCCTTGAAAGCTTTAATAAATCGCTAACTAATCTAGACATCCTATCACTTTCACTATTTATAACTCCTAGAAATTCCTTAGCAATTGATGGCTCATCTATTGCCCCATCAATTAGAGTTTCAGTATAACTTTTAATAGTTGTAATTGGTGTTTTTAATTCATGTGACACATTGGCAACAAATTCTTTTTGCATCTTTTCAATTTTATACTGTTCTGTAACATTTTTGAATACAAGAATTACACCGCCAATTTCATTTTGGTTATTCATGAAAGGTGCATAGTCAATTTTATATGTTTCTCCGTCTCGTTGTAATATATCAGTCCCATGATAGTTTTTACTTTCTATGTCTGAAAGCAACATGTTCCCTTGTATTTTTGATATAACTGTATCATAATTTTCTTCTTCTTTTTCTAAAGAAATTATTTCTCTAGCAACAGGGTTTGCATGAATTATATTTCCATTTACATCTACGGTTAAAACTCCATCTGCCATATATTTAAAAGTTGTTTCCATTTTACTTTTTTCTTGATGCAAATTTGACATGCTTCGTTTAAGCTCTACAATAAGAAAGTTAAACATTTTACCCAATTGACCAATTTCATCATTAGATTTAACGTCAACCTTTTGGTCAAAATCTCCTTGAGACATTTGTTTCGCTTTTACTGTAAGATCTTTTATAGGCCCGGTTATGCTTGTTGATAAAATAAGTCCTAATATAACCGTTAAAGATAAGGCTATAATAGTTGCTTGAGTCATTATTTTTTTTGATTGGTCTACAGTTTCATATATATACTCTATATTGTTTGTTAAATATATAAAACCTTTTATCTTTCCATTTTCATTAACAGGAAATGACATATGCTTGCTAACATTATCTGATTCCTCATATTGTTCTGGTGGGATTATTTCTTCTGGACTTCCGTCAATAGATTTTGTGAGTATATAGTTATTTATCATATTCAAACTATATGCACTTTGACCTATTACATCTTCAACACTACCCGCGATTACAGTTTTCTTTTCATCATTTAAAATAATATATACACTTTCATTATATCCAATCTGTATACTATCATTAACACTGTTTTGTATTTCTTCTATATGTTCTTCCCAATTGTCTTCTTGTAGCGGTGTTGATGTCGCAAGAATAAATCTAATAGATGCATCCATATTTTTTGAACTCATATTAAGTTGAATTTTTTCTAGCTGAGATATGATAAATAATCCAACTATAGACATAGCAAGAAATACTAATAAAAAATAAATTAATACAAATCTCCATCTGATACTTTTAAACATAGTAGCTCCCTTGATACAAATTATGTTTTATCTGCTTTTAAAATAATATCCCATTCCTCGTTTTGTAATTATATACTTATCATCATCTGTCTCTATTTTTTCTCTCAATCTTCTTACAGTTACATCTACAGTTCTTAAATCTCCAAATTCATATCCCCAAACTTCTTTTAAAAGATGTTCTCGGTTGAAAACCCTATCCGCATTTTGAAACATATATTTAAGCAAGTCAAATTCTCTATTTGTTAAATCTATAATTTCATTATTTTTGCTTACTTCATAAGTATTTAAATCAATAGTAAGGTTTCCTACTGAAACTATTTTAGATTTCATCTCTTCTTCAACTTTAGAAAGTTTAACCCTTCTTAAATTTGCCTTAACTCTTGCAACTACTTCTTTTGTACTAAATGGCTTTGTAATATAATCATCCGCTCCTAATTCTAATCCTGATATTTTATCAGTTTCTTCTTCTTTAGCAGTAAGCATTATTACAGGCATTACATACTCCATTCGTATTTCTTTTAATATTTCAAATCCGCCTTTTCTAGGAAGCATCACATCAAGCACAACCAAATCAGGCTTCATCTTATGCACCATTTTAATGGCATCTTCTCCATCATAAACGGTTTGTACTTCAAATCCTTCTTTTTGAAG